>Ga0187827_10000186_pt1 | contig 96124 bp, 54 predicted proteins | sample ETNtaG_39_FD_167969 | JGI IMG/M metagenome (GOLD analysis project Ga0187827, IMG submission 167969) | Marine microbial and viral communities from oxygen minimum zone, Eastern Pacific Ocean - ETNP2014_SV_150_PacBio MetaG (Illumina Assembly) | ecosystem: Environmental > Aquatic > Marine > Hypoxic... | reverse complement strand
CATATCAGCCCAGGGCAACGCCCTGGGTTATGAGGAAGGGTCACCCTTGAGCCCTGAAAGGGCGGCACAAATCGCTGAGAGACTTCATGTTGTGTCGCCCTTACAGGGCTAGGACTGTCTTTTCTCCCTGTTCCCAGGGCGTTGCCCTGGGCTGATATGTTTATGGCCTTTCAGGCCGGAAATCGGCTGATGTCGCCCTTTTACGAAAGAATCTGGCAGCCTGTCGCCACGCCATTCAAGGCGTCTGATCCTTGAGAAATGCGGACCAGAATCGATAGGGGGCCAAGGGAGTGATGGATGTCGTAGCCGCAAGGGCACCAAGCCCTGAGCATAGAGAACGACGGAGCGTGAGCTCCCATCACAACGACATCGCCTGCTCGGCCAATCTTTTGATAAGGGCCGCCGGTTTCTGCTGCAATTCCAGGATTCTGAAATTCCTGAAACAGAACTGCTGCTCTGCTCCCTCGATAGTCAGGAAGCCTTCGTCCAGAGAAGGGCGCTGCCAGTGGGTGATGACGGCACCCTCCCGCGTGGTAAAGACCTCGCGTTCCCACACGACGAGCTCGATTGAATTCCATCCGGGCTGGAGAGGCAGTTCGGTGGATTGGAATGTTTCACCTTTATAGAAAACTGTCCCGGTGTTCGTGCCTGAGAGCTCTATTTCAAAGGTGTTTTCAGTTTTATCATTGGTGATGTCCGGGCCATTTACTGGAAAAGAAATACCGGCATCCGACCTCACGAGGTCGCTGGCAAGACAATCGAACCTGAGGATGAAGTTCCTGAATTTCTTTGCTGTATAGACGATGCCTCCAGGGCCGCCGTCCGTCCATCCGAGGCCCGATCCCCAATTGAAGAAAGCGTCCCCTGATCGCACCCATGAATCCTGTGCCTTGGAGGTAAACATGTTTTTGAAAACGGGATTCGCCAGACCGGCAATTCCGGGCTCTCTGCGCGGATGCTCGACCATCAGCCTGAATCCATGAATCTCGCCCGTGGCCGCATAGCGGATTCTGCTGCGAGCGGCAGATCTCAATTGGCTGGCGGGGGATAGAACTCCGCCTCCGCGAATAGTGCGGGTGTCATTTCCGACGGGCGGGTAGTAGGGATCTTTTTTCGGCTCGGTGGGGTAAACATCGTAGTTATCGAGAACAAATTCCCAGACGTTCCCGATCATGTCGTACAGGCCCCAGCGATTCGGTTTCTTCATGCCCGCCGGTCGCACCTTTCCACCGGAGTTCTCTTTGAACCAACCGTAATCCATGGTCCTGGTGTACTCCGGATCGCTGCCATAGTGCATGGGAGCCGTGCTGCCGGCCCGGCAGGCATACTCCCATTCTGCTTCAGTCGGGAGGCGAATCCGTCCCAGTGGCAATTGCCGGCTTAACTGGCTGGCAAACATCATCGCAGTAAGTTTGCGGATCTTTGTGAGCGGAAAGTCTTCGCCCCGTGTGTAAACGAATTTTGCGCCATTGGCCTTCCTCCAATCCGCGCCGGTGATCTCGTACTTGCCCATATAAAAGGGACGAGTGATTTCTACTGAATGAACGGGCCTCTCATCTGGCTTGCGGCCTTGCTCAGTTTCCAGGCTTCCCATTCTGAACTGGCCAGCCGGAAGCAACACAAAGTGAATTCCGGACGATTTATGTCGAACCTCATGAGGCAGCCCGGAAGGCTTCTCCACACCTGTTCTTATGGTGTTTCCATGACTGTCCGAAGATTCGTCCGGAATCTCGAACACGCCCCTCATCCACTCCGGCAGATCCGCACCCAGCAGATCCAGATACAGACGAACGTCCTCTCCTGATTTCGATGCGAGCCTGAACTGGGAGATAGATTCGGCCTCATCGCCGAAATAAAATTCATAGAGCGCCTTCACAATAGGCAGATTTCTGGACGCCGGTACAAGAGATTTCTCAACAACAGAAGTGTGTTGTGCCAGCAGATTTCTTTCCTCTTCACTCAGAGCTTCGGACTGATGTACAGTATTTCGAGCCTGCTCGAATTGTTTACTTCTGATCAGGTGCCGATAGGAATCCCAGAACTGATCCTTTAGCGCGATTAGTTTGCCAGCATGGGCTCTGTGCCGCGAGACTGCAGTTGAGACGCGCTTGGAAAAATCACCCACCTCTCTTGCCTGTCGAAAGGTGAGGCCGAGGTCGTCCCTTTTTGTCCTCTTCAGAATCGAATTCAAGGTGGTGAGATCTTCCCTGGAAAGGTCGCCGGAAACTCTTTTCAACAACGGCTCTCCCTCTGTCTTTAGCTCCGAGATAAAAGCGACTTTTGCCTCGTTAATCTGCAACCGCACTTTCTCAATTTCATCAGCCACCCCGCGATGAAGGAGCGAAATCGGGAATTCCTCCAAAGCGGCCTCGGCCATTCCAAACTGTAATGCTGCGAGGTGGGCCTTCACGTTGTTCTGAACTCCATCAAGCGCTTCGGCCGCGGCCCCTGCCCACTTTTTCTGTAACGAGTTGATGGAAATAACCGCTCGTCTTCTATCGTTTTCATTGTCAGTGCTTTTCGAGATCTTTCGATACATCTCGATGATTTCCCCATAAGCGTCCGGATTTTCTTTCGCGAAATCACTAATGTCTTTGAAAGTTGTAGAAGCAGTTTCTGCGACGGGCGGTCTGACGGCGGGCCGCCCGGGAATGGTCGTCGTGGAAGCGTCCGTTTTCTCGGCCTTCTTGTATCCCTTCATTTGCCGCGATTGAGGGTTATTCGACTTCAATACGGTCAATGTTGCGCCAAATACCACGGCAAAAGCCACAGCCAGCCCGACAAAAAGAATGACGGGCGGCTTCTTTTTGCGCGACGTATTACGTCCGGATCGGCGATTGAGTCTCTGAGAGCTTTTCACCTCTCGCTCCTTCTTCTGGCATTCAGGAATGCTCCAACCGCCGTGAGCGGCGATTGTTACTCGCCCTGGCAGCTTTGCTACGGGGATCCTGTGGCGACAGGCTGCCAGCCCGTGAGCCAGGTTAAATTCAGATGAGCCTACAGGCTGGCAGCAGCAGCCTGTGGCTACGAGTGAGCGTATACATCATTCGCGTGACTTGGAACATCGGGAAGATGCTGGGCACCCGTCCTGATCGTAGTAATCCACAAGAGGATCGATGACTGCTCTATTCTCTTCGTAGAACTTAAGCACCTGCATGAGATAGCAGACAGATACGTGTCGATCATGTTTCATGTAGAAATGTTTGTTGAGCTCGATGGCATCGAGCCCTTTGGCGCGGTGGAGACTCACGAGATGGAATAAACCAACCCGAGAACCAGCAACTCTAATAAAACCGTCGTCATCTCTTATTAGTTCTTCTGGTAATGGCAGCAGTTCATTCTCTGCATCTACAAACTGAGGCACATTCGCTGGCCTGAATTTACCAAGCTTTAGTGACATGCGATACAGGGCCGCAGACTTCTTCAGGCGGCCAATCATGGCTTCTGGAGACATGTCAATTTCAGCATGCTTATCAGTTATGTTATTCGACACGGTCTAACCCCAGTTCGTCGATATCTGCGAGGTCCTTAGCTCTTCCAGCTTCCTGTTTCATCTTTTTCAACCCGAGCCTCGAAACTATCGGGAACTTGCGCCCTTCAAATTCTGCCGTTGTTCTGCTCTCCCAAACATCATTGTGCCCTTCTGCTGCCAGAATCAGATCTAACATCATATCGTGCGATCCTTCGATCTTGAGAATACGAAATATCCTGCGCTCGTCAGGGGTGCCTCTCTTGAATCGCATAAAACCAGAAATAATATCGAACCCGAGAGGCTGGACAGTGGCCTGTATATCGTCGAGGTCCTCTTCCCTGACAAGAATATCGATGTCCTGCGTTGTGCGAGCATAACCGTATATGGCTACCGCAAGGCCACCACAGACTGCGAACTCGATTTTAGCTGAGCTTAGAGCGTCAACGATTCCGCACAGCTCTTCGAAAGGATCAAGGCCGGGCACCACTATTCCTCCGCCTGCTTCACAGTTGCTTTACCTTTTGTGAGCATCTTGAGCAGGTTTTCATCCACCACGATTTTGAGGTTTTGATTAAATCCCTTTTCCATGCTTTGGGCGAGGTAGTTGGCAGCACCCGCAAGCACTTCACGCATGTCGCCTAAATTACTGTTGAAGCCGCTGAGTTGGGAGAGGACCTTTCCTATGTCATCTTCGTCGTCCATACCCGCGAGCGACTGGCGGCGATTGAACTCGCTTCTGATGGCTGACCACCGCTTCTCCTCTTCTTCGGTGAGGAGATCATTGATTTCTTTGTATTTGAGCAGATTGGCTTCGGCTCCGGAGGCAAGGGTTTGGGCTTCGTTGTAATAGCTGTCGATAATCAGTTGTTCGACTTCCTTGTCTGTCATCACTGGAAAGATCTTTTCAGCGATTCGATTCATGTTGCGATAGGAGCCCTGAAGCTTGAAGGGCGGTTCGGTCCGGTAATCGTCCTCCTGCGCCGCAGAATAAATGTACTCCTGATTCACGCGCAGGACCACGTCACGCACGCGAAACAGTTTAGTAAGGACATTAACTATTTCGCTCACATCCTCGGAAGAGTATCCGTGGTCGAATTCGATTCCCTCGCGACTGTCGGTCTCAACAATCTGCATAAATCGATAGATATCGTCGTGGCCGTGGCTGCTGATCTTGCTGAGCACAGGATTCGAAGTCATCGCGTTTTCGATGAAACTCATTTCAAACGCTTTGCTTTCTGTACTGGAAATGTCGCCAAGGTTGTAGGTGTCCGCGCGGTTGGCAAGCATGTCCGGGATCTGGAACTTATCGCCGCTTTCGGTGTAAGGGTTCCCGGCCATCACGACCGAGACCTTTTTCCCGCGCAGGTCGTATGTTTTGGTCTTGCTTTTATAGACGCCTTCGATCTTGCGTTGAGCGTCGCAGAGAGAGATGAACTTCTGCAGGAGCTCAGGATGGCAGTGCTGGATGTCATCCAGATAGATCATGATGTTGTTGCCCATCTCGAAGGCAAGATTGAGCTTCTGCAGTTCCTCACGAGAGGTAGCATTAGATGCCTCGGCCGGATCGAGAGAAGTCACCGCATGGCCGATAGCCGGGCCGTTGATCTTGATAAAGGTAAGCCCGAGCCGGTTTGAAATGTATTCCATTAGAGTGGTCTTGCCGTACCCTGGCGGGGAGATGAGCAAGAGCAGTCCCATCAGATCCGTCCGCTTGGAATCGCCGGCTGCTCCCATCTGCTTGGCAAAATTGGCGCCCACCAGATTCAGGTAAACGTCATTAATCAATCTGTTGCGTACAAATGATCCCATGACTTTCGGCTCGAACTCAGAAAGCCTGAGCTCCTCGCGGCGCGCCTGGGTGAGCTGAGTTCGTAAGTGCTGGTATTTCTGGAAAAGCGGCACCTGCTCTTCTGCAAATTGTTTAAGCCGAATAAGGAACAGATCGAAATGAATCTTGAATTTTCTGTTTTCAATGAGCCGATGTTGACCGAGCAGGCCGTCGATTTCCGCATAAGTCGTCACGGATGACGTATCACGTTTAATCACTTCGCCTGCGGCAATGAGGGCTACGACTTCCCAGATAAAATGCAGGGAGTCCGGTCCTTCCTGCGTGCGGACGTAGGTAGAGACCCAATCGTGGACCAGGTCGATTTGTGGTTTGGTCTGTCCTTCGAGGGCGCCGATATCGGATTTAAAATCTTCGGCCTTCCCTTTTTCGGCAAGATAGCCGAAGAATCTGTCATGGAGCTCTTGAGCGAGGGCGTTAATAGTGAATTCGAGAAGGTCGCTGTCCTGGAGTTCGTTATAGAGATACTCCGCCGCGAGACTTATAGTTGGGCCTGTGACATCCCTTCCAAGGCTTTCAAAGAAAGGCGCCATTGCTTCGCGAATCTCCGTTACATAAGTCGAATTCACATCCTTGAATTCGAAGATGCTGCCTAAAGCGCCGAAGCTTTTAAGTTTGTTGCGGAGTTGTACCTTTTCCTCTTCGTCCCGATAGAAACACCAGAAGATGATAGCAAAGGCCCGGGATTCAGAATCGTAACGAAGCAGGGCAGTCGTGTTATAGAGCCCGACCAAGGACTGTAGGATCTTTGTAGCGTCGCTGTCGTGAATGCCCTTTTCGTAGCCTTCGTTGTAGAGATTCGCTGAATAACCGCGGACACGACCAAGAAGCCCAGTTTCGTCATTCACCAGTTCGGCAAGTTCCGTCAGGTTGAAACCATCTTCATTGTTTGCCGCAGCCATCAGGATCTTATACGCAAGGTATTCACCGCGATATACATCGCGGTTCTCGCTGACTATTTCCTGCCGCCACAATTCGCGAGTCTGAAGAAAATCTTCGTCATCAATTTCCTCGTAATAATCCGTCCCGGTCAGGTGGAAAAGCATTTCGTCGTCGCGCAGCACGGTTGTGAGCTCCAGGGACTGCGTGTTGACGGTGAATTTGTAATCGCCGAACGAAATGACGTTATCGCCCCCTTCGAAAAGGTCCAGCTTGTCTCGCAGACGGCGCAGAATCTCGTCCTTCGTACCTTTTAGGCGACCGGCAAAATCATCCGCCTTGACCGATTCTTCCATATCGTAAAAGCGTTGGATGATGTCCCGAAGCTTCGAAACCATCAGATCGGAAGCGAAGTATGCATTCACCTCATCCACATCGCTGAAGCTCTCGGCCCGGTTGATGATCCCCTTCAGGATTCGCTCTGCAGAAGAGATGAGCGCCCCGACCTTGCGCTTCTGTTCTTCATCGAGCACCTGTTTGCGGTTGGAGAACGCGTTGTATGCCTCTTCACGTTTCTCGGCGAGTTGCTCAGCAAATTCTTCGAAATCTGAAAAGCGTCCTTCCAGTTCCTCGATGGTGATCATTAATTTGGTGAGGAATTCATCGCATTTCTCCACCGAATCACACATGCCGATGTAATTAGTGATGCTCTGGCTGAGCAATTTATATTGTGCGGCAAACTCAGCCTGGGCTTCAGCTTTGCCCAAGTCCTGGTAGAGATTCCGGATCTGTGCACGCGTGCGGTTGACTCCTGAATAAACATCAGTAATCGCATCAACTATTTGCGTGGTCTTGGTTGCGTCTTCGATGTTCAGGTTGTTGACAATATCAGTCAGCAGGTCGAGCCGCGATGCGAGGTCCTCGAGCTCTTCCTGCTCTTCCTTTAACTCCGTCACTTTCTTGATCTCGCCTAATCCGGATTCGATTTCGTCGTTCCGGTCCAAGTATGGAATCAGAGACTCCGGCAAGAGCAGGTAATCAACGCAGCCGATCGAGACATCTTCGTTCGCTTCTTCGAGCTGCTCATCCATCGCTTCGATGGCAGGGAGATCCGTATACCTTAGCTCACGCAATGAAATGACTTTGCCGCGGCGGCTGCGTATTTCGCTCAGGGCATCAACGAAATCATCAATGCTCTGCATGCGGTCGGGTGTGGTTTCCAGGGCCAGTTTTCTAACAGCATCCTGGTTTTCCCTAATTTGGCCGGCAGTGTTTTCCTTGATTTTGACTACTTTGTCGTACTCATCGATGGCGGCAATGCCTGCGGCTTTGACCCATGCTACTATTTCCCGGACATTGAATGTTTCTTCATGGTCGAGCCAGTGATAGCCGTCCATCATGTTGGTGCATGATGTGATAAGGTCTTCGTAAGTTGCAAGGGTGATACGTTCCGTCTGCACGAGCCGGCTGATGGCAAATCCCTCAGAGATACCGCGAACGAGGTCGCGGTTACCTACCTTAGTAAGGAAGGTATCTTCTTCGTGGGGAACATCGTATGAATCGCTGTAAAACGGCGTCTGCCAGATTTGCATCGGGTGATTGCGGCGCGGCTCCTCATCGGGCGCACTGAAAAGCACCATCTTTCCATCTTCATATAGTGATTTGCCGTGGCAGAAGACCGGATTCGAAATCTCCTTTGAGATCAGGTTGTATTGAAGAAGGATGTGCCGGCCATGCTCCCGATGATAAAAAACGTACAGGTAATCCTCGCCATTCGGGGACGTGATACAGTCGTGGTAGACCATGCCCTGGACGTCTTCATCGAACTGCCGGTAGACTCCGCTTTGGAGGTAGTAGCCCTTTGGAAAAATAACGCCGTGCCCCTCAGGCAACTGTATGCATGCCTGTTCGATGGAATCGATGCGAACCGCCGAATGATCCTTTGAGTTGAAAACGAAGTAACGATATTTGCTCTCACGGTACGGAAGGATTTTCAGAAGGAACAAGTCGCCTACCATTGAATAGGCAACGAAAGCATCGTCGAGTGATTGATCGTGATCTTCTACAGGCTCTGCATAGATGCCTTCGCCTGTGCTGGTGTTGTCTTCAACTTTGATTGTCAGGTCGCCGCCGATCGTTTCTACGAAGACTCGATCCTGAATAGAGACATGGGGATGGGCGCCAATCACCTGGTTGTCGCGGGTGGTGACAGTCCACTGAAAATCATGCTGGGCTGGCAGCCTGTACTCGACATCGCCACGATCGTCCACGTAGGTCAGGGATTCATCATGCCCGATCCTGAACCGAAAGATTTTGTGGTCCGAGATACTATCGCCGGCCTGGAAGATTATCAGGAGTTTGCCGGGGGATTTTACGAACTGAAGAAACTTGGCGTTCTTGTAGTACTTGTACAGTTCCTTGAAATCTCGAGCGAAATCCTGGTCACCAATAATGTCTGGTTCGACGGCATGGAACTCGGTGCCGTCGAAACGATGAACTGCAAAAACGTCCGTTAGTTTCGTTTCGGTTTTAAGCCCAATGAAGACGTTGTATCCAAATATCAAAAGATCACCGAGACCAACAAGGTCTCGGGGTACACAATTGTTGTCGGTGTGAATTCGCTCATTCCCTACGATTTGGCTTTCCATCCCGCCAAAGGTTTCCTTGCGCCTGGAATTCAGTTTTTCCAGGCGTTCTACTAATTGAGAGTCGAGAGTCTGCAGCCGCTTGCGAAGAACTTCATAGGCGCCGCCTTCGAGGGCCTGTTCTTCACCTGCCTGATCGTCTTTGTTGGGTTGGATGTCTTCTTCGGCCATGGGGCGTAATACGTAATGAGTAATGAGTAATGAGTAAGTTGTTACTCGGGCATCGGGACGTTGTTTAATGTGTCCTCTAGCCCTGCGAACTCATCCTCTGGTTGGCTGATTGCATACTCAACTCCAGGGTCTCTGACTTTGTAGGCATTTCGCTTCTGGGGGATCATGGTCAGCAGCAGACGGATGACTTCCTCCAAGAGTTTCATTCGATGATTTGCGACTTCTTCTCCGAAGGCATGCCTTGATTTGTAGTACCAGCCCCTGGTTTCACGGGCGGAGCCTAATGCGTATTCGTAAAAGCGCGCCTTGTCCTTGTCTGAATTGCGGGAAAAGCCTTCTTCAATGTTTGCGCTGATAGAGCCAGCGGCTCTGATTAATTGGCTGGTATTATTCCTGCCAAGCCTGTGGGTATTAAGCTTCTCACAATCCAACCAGGCGAGTTCTCCTACGAATAGTGCAAATCTGTAAGCTGTAATCTTCCACACGTCATCCTTGGTGATAGTCGGAGGTACTGATGTCATCCAATCTTGATAATTCATGAGTAACTCCGATCCATGCAGATTTGGATAATGAGATGAGCCCCAAAGGACAATTACTCATTACTCATTACTCATTACGTTCACTTCGCTAACCACATCGCCATCAGGTCCTCTGCGCCAAGGCTCTTCACGATGCCCTGAAGGCCCGCTGCCTCTTCTTTGATGCTGGTATCCTTGCCCTTCAGTGCCAAACGTGCGAGGAGAGCGGAAACCGTCAGGTTCTTGATGTCCTCGGAGCCCAGGCCTTCACGGTTTACGAGATCCTTAATCTTTTCCATCAAGTTATTGACGTCGCCGTTTGAGAGCTTTTGAACGACTTCGCTCTTGTCGACGAAACCGTCTACGGATTTGGCCAGGGTGATGGATTTGAAGAAGTTGTTCAGGAACTCGCCGTCGCCGCCGACGATGTCGATGTCGGCTGACTTCATGGCTTCTCCAAGAATGCCGGCCTGGGCTTCGGCTATCTGGCGATCGACATCTATCTGGGCGAGCTCGACCCGTTCCTGTTTTCCAAGCTCGAGTTTGAATTCCTCGTGCTCCTTTCCGACCGAATCGTACTTCTTCATGGCGTCGGCCTTCTGGTCGATGGCCTTTGCTTCGGCGGAGCCGGTTATTTCGGTGCCCTCTGCTTCGGCCTTGTAATTGGCCGTGGCAGATTTGGCCTCTGCTTCGCCTTTGGATTCGACCGCGAATGCATCGGCCCGGGCCCGTTCCGTCGCTGCTGTTGCTTCGGCCTTGCCCTGGAGCTCGATGGCGTTGGCCTCGGCCTCTCGTACCTTTACCTCAGCAAGCCCTTCCGCTGAGCGCTCGGCGATGAGCCCTTCGGCGAGAACCTTCTTGGCTTCGGCCTCTTTCTGCGCTGAGAGGCGCCGTGCCTCGGCCTGGGTGACGGCCTCTTCGTAAAGGCTCTTGGCGGCTTTCTCCTTTGCCTCCGCGGCCTTCACTTCAATGACCATGTTTTCCTCGGCTTCACGCTGCGCAGCGATAACCTCGACTTGTCGCTGACGTTCGGCGCCGGCCAGTTCTACTGTGTCCTTGATCTTCTCCTGTTCCTCAGCAACGCCCTTCTCGACCATGACGCGTTCACGGATAACCTCCTGGATGTTCTTCTTCTCGACCTCGACGGCCTTTTCCTTCTCGATGTCTTTGAGTGTGACAAGGCGGTTTCGTTCGACAGCTTCGAGCTGCTGGTCCCGTTCGACTCGTTCGGCCTCGACCAGAACGGCACGTTCACGGGCTTTTCGAGCGATCTCTATCTGGCGCTGTTTGTTTTCTTCAGCAACAGCCAGTTCTTCGGCAGTCTGAATCTGGGCGCGCTCGTACTTGAGCCGTTCTTCCGCGCGCACCTTCTTTGTCTCTGCCCCTTCGCGGGCCTGGATCGATTCAATCTCTCGCTTTTGGCGGGCCTCGGCGTCGGCCTGCTGTTTTTCCAGCTCGAGAATCGTTTCCTTTGCTTCGACGTCCTGCTGTTTGATCGTCTTTTCCTTGTTGCGCTGGAAGCTGTTGGTGGACATGGCTTCGACCGAGGTAAGATCGACGATCTTCCGAATACCTTGCGCGTCGAGTATGTTGTCCGCGTCGAGGGATTCGAGGGGCGTCTGCTCCAGGTAATCGATGGCCACGTCTTCGAGCTTGTACCCGTTAAGGTCCGCGCCGATGACATTGATGATGGCCTCTTTGAATTTTTCGCGCTCGGTGAAGAGCGTCGTGAACTCCATCTGTTTACCGACAGTCTTCAGAGCTTCCGAAAACTTTGCGGAAAAGAGCTCTTCGAGGGTGTCTCGCTTGGAAGCACGCTCGCATCCGATAAGGCCGGCCACTCTTTTTACGTCCTCCTCGGTTTTATTTACGCGCACGTAAAAGGTGACCTTTATGTCTGCGCGAATGTTGTCTTCGCAGATGAGGCCGTTCGAGCCGCTGCGGTCGATCTCCATCGCTTTGACGGAGATATCCATGTATTCGGCTTTGTGGATGATCGGAATTACCACGCCGCCGGTGAACGACACGATCACTTTGCTGCCTGTCTTGTTGATAATGAGCGCGGTGCCTTGCGGGACTTTTCGATAGCACCTTATGATCAGGATGATGATCCCGAGCAGGATAATGAATCCAACAATTCCAAGGGCGATGAAAGGAGCCATAATGTTTCTCCTCCAGTAGGACTAAAAAACCACAACGCCAAGTTCAAAGATGAACAATTTCGTAAACGTCTTTTTCGCTTTCGTAATCGATTATGATGGCTTCTTCACCTCTTTTGAAGCCATTCTCCTCGTTTGTTTGAACGTCAAGCAAAAGGTCTGAGTCATGGACAGTCAGCTCGGCCTGTCCTTTTGAGCCTTTGGCAAGCTCCGTCGATTTTACTACACAGATTTTTCCCACCAGATGGTGCTGACCGTGTGTCGTCTTGTGGAGAAAAATACGGCGGAACGGCCTGGTCGTGATGTGAGTGAGCGCGGCACTGGTGACAAAGAAAACGCCGAAAGCCAGGAGACCCATTACCAAGGGCGGAAAGAATCCGCGCAGCGAAGAAGGCATCCAGAAATTGAAAACATAGGCCAGGAACCAGAGCTTCACCGAGATGAAGCTGAGTACGATGGTGGCCGGCACTGTACCGATATTCAGAAATGCGAGGAGAGACTTGAACGCGCCCATCGAACCTTCAATCGCGTCTCCTGCAGACTCAATTGCCCCATCGCCAACCGCGTCGGCCGCGCCGTCTATCGCGCCATCGATTGCACCGTCTGCGGCACCATCAAGCCCGTCGATGTCCGGCATGTCGACATCAAAATCGAGGAGGTCGATGCCTACAAAACCGATGATCATAAACAGCCAGTAAGACACCACGATGCCCAGGAAGATGGTGTAGGGCAGCATCCCGACTGTGATAATTTGATGGAAAAACTCCATGGGCTTTTGTCTCCTGAGGACAGATCATTCCCAATGCCAAGAAGAAACTCAGGTTGCCGCCCCCGTTGCCCCAGGCTTTTTATCTGCCTAAATTTTCAGCTCCTGCCGAATCAATCGGACACGGAACTTTTGTCGTGGATGCGAGCGAGATTGTCAAGAGATTGTTTGCCGCAATTCTCAGGAATCGCCGCCTGACATCTGGGCTAAGAATGCCATTTGGATTACCGTTGTCCAGCAGATTCTGCGGAATTCGGTGTCCGCTTCCGTGGTCGGAGGGTATAAAATGCACGTGACTTTGAGGCTCTTTTCCCTGCTAAATAAATGAACTGCAATGAGTAAATATCACGTCGTCACCTTCGGTGAAACGATGCTTCGCCTTTCTCCAAAAAATAACAGAACACTGGAACAGGCGGATGATTTTGAGGTCTTGTGCGCAGGCAGCGAGTCAAATGTTGCGGTGGCGCTCAGTCGCCTGGGGTTGCGTTCTTGCTGGTTTTCGCGGCTGGTGAATAATCCCATCGGCCGACGAATTGCGAACATGATCCGAGCTCACGGCGTGGATGTCTCCCAGGTGCGTTGGACAGACGAGGGTCGTAACGGGGTGGCCTTTATGGAACTGGGCGTTCCGCCTCGTTCCACGGAAGTCGTCTATGACCGGGCAGGCTCGGCTGCGAGCAGGCTTGACTGTGAGAGTGTCGACTGGGACGTGCTGAAGGAAGCGAAGCACTTGCACGTGACGGGGATTACGGTCGCGCTGGGGCCATCCTGCGCGGAATGTGTGGCAATCGCAATTGCCAAGGCTAGAGAGGAAGGGCTGACGATTTCATTTGATGTGAATTACCGCCAGAAGCTGTGGCCACCGCGACGAGCCGCCGAAGTGCTCGAGCCTCTCATGAAGCAGACAGATGTCTTGTTCATGACGTCCGACGATGCCGACAGACTTTTCGACATCAGTGGGAACGCGGAGAAAGCAATCGAGGCCGCGAGTCAACGATTCGGGGCCAAATGGACCGTCTTGACACTCGGAGGGGATGGTGCGATTGCCGGAGCTGAAGGCAACACTCAGAAAGTGCCCGGGAACTCAGTTCATGAGATAGACCGCATTGGAGCCGGTGACGCGTTTGTCGGCGGGTTCCTCTATGGCTACTTCAAAGACGATCTCGACATGGCGCTCCGTTACGGGCTGGCAATGTCAGCCCTGAAGATGACCACGCCCGGGGATCTGAGCTTTGCGACGTTGAGTCAGGTGCGGGCGTTGGCAGCAGGGGACGGTCAGGGCGTGAAAAGGTGAGTTCTTACACTCCGCAGCGATGAAGCAGTCACGGAGCGTTTGCACGACAAAGTGGAAGCAGTCGCGAACGCCTGCGTTGCGATACAGTCGCAGAGCGCCTGCACTACTACGACAGCACCTTCCGGTAATCCGCAGGCATCGTCTGCACGAGCTTCAATGCACCGTCTGCGCCGGCGAATACCGGATCCGGTACGCGTCGCACTGAGGTGCCTGCGCCCAGGGGGGCGATGGCATTCTCGATGGCTTTTGGGAGGCCGTTGATGAGCGAGCCACCACCGGAAAGCCAGATCTGAGTTTTCAGCTCGGATTGGAATTCCGGGTCGTACGAACCGACGAGCTTGCGGATGGCCGAGGCGATGGGCTCGATGATGCTGCTGCAGGACTGTTTCATATCGTTGGTGATGTCGTGCTTTGTTGGCACTCCATTCACAGGCAGAATGACCTCGATGGGCTCGCCAGGGGCAACGCCGGAGAACTGCTCCTTCATCTCTGTCACCTGCTGGCGTGAGAACTGCGCTCCCTTGTTGTTCTTCTCCATGAGCTCGTAGAGACAGAAGTCGATGAAGTCTCCGGCCTGCTCGAGTGTGAGGTAATCGTCACTGTCCGGCAGGCTGCCATGGACACGGCATAGATCGGTCGTGCCGGCACCGATATCTACGACCAGCACGTGGTGAAGGCCGCTCAGTGAGAACGCAACAGCAAACGGCTCGGTGGTAATGTGCACCTGGTGGATGGACTCCCGCGCGGCCTCGAGCAGCGCATCTTTGTGAGATGGAGAGACCTGGCCAGGAGTGCCGATCGCAGCAAGGATTTGCTGGTCCGGCAGCGGCTCGCAAAGGTCGATGAGATGGCTGATGAATTCAGAAGCAGCCTCTTTGGTTCTGTCGTCAGCTTCCATTCGGCCGCCAGGCTTCTGGGTGGCCTTTACTTTGATGACTCCATCTTCGACAGGCCGGACGGTTTCGATGGAGAGTCGATTCGCGATGGCCTCTTCGCCAAAGACGATGTCCTTTTTCAGGAAACCCCGTGCGATCGGATCTATGGGCCATCCTACGACTGTAGGCAGTGTTGCACGGCGTCCGTTGGATGCGCATACAGAACTGCGCGAAGTGCCGAGATCGATGCCGACATAGAGCGGCACCGGTGTTCCTGATGAATCACTCTGGTGCATACCAGTGCTCTGTCCCGTTGCCGGGTTTCTTGCAGTCGAACTGGCAGCTCTGACGGTGGACTCGATGGATTCAGGATAGGTGGTGGAAGGTTCTTCGGGTCGGATGACCGCGGAATCTAGTTTTTCCTCGGGCATGGGGGCCTCCGGTCTTATGGGGAGAAATTAAAGACGCAGAGACGCCGGGTACTGAAGTTAGGGCGGGAGAGGGTTGGACAGAAACGTCCGGTGAGGATAGGGGTCTTTTGAAGACGGACGAATTGTAGGGAGGCGGAGTGGTTTTTCAAGGACGAGTGGGAGAAAACGGATGAATCCTGGATCCTGAACTTCCCGGGTTCGAGCCAAGTGTCCATTTCCAGCCGGACAATCTAAGATGTAGCGCCATGCCAACTCTGACTGCGACCGAACTGAAAAATCTCTGTGTCATGCTCCTCCACGCGTGGGGAGCGCTCGAAGACGAGGCCGATCTCGTTGCTGATTGCCTTGTGCGCGCCAATCTTGAAGGACACGACTCTCATGGCGTGCTGCGCCTGCCTCAATACCTGGAGGCTGTCGACTCGGGAAAGATTCAACCGGGGGCGGCCATAGAAACAGTCAGGGAAGCAAAGGCGATGGCTGTCCTCGACGGCGGATGGAACTTCGGGCAGGTCATCGCATCACGGGCCGCCGAGCTGGCGATTGCGAAGGCGCAGGATTGCGCGCAGGCCACGGTCACCGCGTTCCACTGCAACCACGTGGGCCGACTCGCCCGGTATTGTCAGATGGCGGTGGAAGAGGATTGTATTGGCATCATGGCAGCCAACGGACACGGTGGGGATCAGGGCACCGCACCGTTCGGCGGCACAGACCGGCGGCTTCCCACGAATCCGATTGGATTCGGTTTTCCGACCGGGAAGGAATTCGACATCATCCTTGACATGACTACCAGCATGGCCGCGGGCGGCAAGATGCGGGTGGCCCAGAATCTCGGGCAGAGCGTGCCGGAAGGTTGGCTTCTGGATTCAGAGGGCCGGCCAACCACAAATCCCGCCGATTACTTTGGCCCACCGCCCGGCTGCGCTCTGCCCCTTGGTGGTCACAAAGGATTCGGCCTGAGCCTCGTGGTCGACATCCTCGCCGGCGCGCTCAGCGAAGCCGGCTGCTCCCGGCCCGATCCCGAACGATCGGCGAACGCGGTTTACTTCCAGGCAATTCACATCGAATCGTTTACCACCATGGATGAATTCCGGAGCCAGGTAGATCGCCTTGTGGATCACGTCAAGGCATCGCCACCCGCAGAGGGCATCGACGAAATCCTCGTGCCCGGGGAAGCCTCAGCCCGCCGCATAAAAGAACGCCGGGAAAACGGCATTCCAGTAGATGACAAGACCTGGGCGGCCCTCGAGGGTGCGGCGGAGACAAAGGGGATCAGCCTGTAAATGCAACGTGCCCACTCGTTTCGGATACATCTCTGCCCCTCTCCTATTCTGTCACCGGCAGCCTGATCGGGGTTCCTTCCTGATTGGATCGATAGATTGCCGTGAACATCTCAACAACGATTCGTCCCTCTTCTCCGGTGACCAAAGGGCTGCGGTCTTCCAGGATGGATTGGATGAAGTCCCGCACCTGAAGAGCATGGTAATGGGTCGTTGCATTGACGCGGGCAAAGGATGCCCGGTCCTCAGCTTCAAATTCCGCCAAAAGATGCTCTTCGCCGGGGATCGTCCATAGATCGTTGAGGGGAGGTTCAACGATCTCAGATGCTCCGGCGACAAACGATGGGCCCCGGTCCGTCTCGACGCCGATGGAGGCGCCGTTGGAACCGTGGATGTGAATCTTCATGAACAGCCCCGGCTTCTGAGAGATGCTTGTCACTATCGAGCCCAGGCCGCCGTTCTTGAATCGGATGGATGCCACCGCAGTGTCATCGACTTCAACGAATGGGTGATTGACATTCGCCCAGTAGCCGCTGATCTCGTCGATCTCACCCATCATCCACTGCAGCATATCCAGATGGTGCGAAGACTGATTGACGAGAACGCCCCCTCCTTCGGTGGACCATTTTCCGCGCCAGGGATCGGATTGATAATACGCCTCGTCACGCCAGTTGAAGCCCATGAAAAGCCCGAGGACCGGCCGTCCGATCTTTCCGGCATCGATGGCCTCCTTCATACGCATCACTGGCTCATAGAACCGGCGCTGGCTGACGACTCCGAGTCTGATTCCGCTCGCGTCGGCCGCCGCAAGCATGGCATCACAATCGGAAAGACTCGCGGCCATCGGCTTCTCAACCAGCACGTGGACTCCTGCCTTCGCCGCCTGGATAGCCGGCTCCGCATGCAACGGATGAGGAGTGCAAATACTGACGGCCTCCACCCCTCCATCCCTGAGCATCTCCTCCAGATCCGTGAACGCCTTGGCCCCGCACTGTGCCGCAAACGCTCCCGCCCGCTCCCGATCCGAATCGCAGACACCAACCAACTCTGATTCTGTAATAGAGCTGTGGGCATCGAGGTGAATGTGCCCGACTTTCCCACAACCAATGATGCCCGTTCGTATGCGTCTCAAATCAGGTAATCCTCCATTGGCCTTTTGCAGTCACACGGCTTCCACGAGCTACCGAGTATGCAACTCCGCGTCGCACCAGTTCGCTGCATCAAAACGGTTGCCGTCACCACCGTCGTTGACGATCAGGCGTAGGCGTTTGGCGCCGGTGACATCTATATCAATCTTAGTAGCCTCGTCGAGCCCGGTCATGACGCTGGATGACCATTTTTTCAGGCCGTCGAGGTGGACCTCGAAGACGACGGAGCCTTTGCCCTTGGTAACGAGGTCGATACCTGCGCTGGCGGTGAATCTCTTGAACTGGCCGTTGAGGGAGTATTCCAGCAGGCTGCGGGCGAAGACGCCTATGCCGTTCTTGAAAGTGTCCTTGTCGATGCTGAGCGGGAGGCCGACGACGTTTCTTGCCACTCTGGCATGCGTGACGCTGGAATCGGTGTGGATGGCGCCGAACGCGCTCAGCGGAAGGGCGCTTCCATCGTAGGCGAGGACCGTCCAGCCGATGGTGTTGGCCGCGCCTTTGTACTGCACTGCGATCTTGGCGGTCTTGGCGTCCTTGATGGCATCCTGCGGGATGAGGAATGTTGAAGTGCGGAATCCTTTGGAGAGTTCCTTGCCCGCGGGCTTGAGATCCCACGTGCCGACCGCACTGCCGTTCACACTGACTTCGGCTTCCTGGCCGGTTTCATCAAGGAAGTAGGTTTTTCGCAGGACGATGCTGGTAGCGGATGGCAATGCGATCTCGAAGGTCTCTTTGCCGAGCTTTTCGGCGGAAAAACTGATACCTGTAACCCGCTGGTGATCGCCATTCGCATCGCGGCCGTTGAGTTCTGCTGCCGTGCCGTTCTCCGCGGCGTATCTGTAACGCTTACCGGAGGCAGGAGTGAAAGAGGCCAGCACTTCCTGCGGCCACGCAGGCTTGGCAGGATCGTCGCGTGTGGTCACCAAGTCGAAAGCGTGATCTTCAATCTTCTTGTTGGTGTTCAGCTCGATGATGACGGGGGCTTTGCCGATGGGTGTCCAGCCGCCTTTGATGGCGACCGGGGCGCCCATGATGTCTTCGGCCTTTACGGATGCTGCGCCGGTCTTGAGGAACGAGATCCAACCGGGGTCGTTGTTGCGCCAGGCGATGGCCAGGAGCTTCTTGTCGGACTTGCGGCGGTAGATCATGCAGCGGGTGCGGCCGGGGAAGATGTCCTGCACTTCGAGGGCGGTTTCGATGGCCGCATCCGTGAGAAGTTGTTTCGTCCGCACCATGGCCCACCAGGCAGGCTTGAGCTGATAAGTAGGCAGCTTCTGCTTCATCGGTGGGATCGAAAAGGACTTCTTGTAGGCCATGCCGAAACCGATACGTGAGTTGTCCTGGTTCTGCAAGACCAAAGTGGGATGGATGCCCAGTCGATCGAGCAGAAATGTGGCCCTCGACAAGTAAACGGCCTGATCGAAGGCATCGAGTCCACCGCTGCCTTCGCGCTCGACGGCCCAATCGAGATCGGTGAGGAGGATCTGTGGTTTTTTATTGCCGTTTTGCGATTGGTCGTTGCTGGCTGCGTGTCCGAGCTCTTCGATGTATTCGATGAGGCGACCGTCTTCCGGGGAAGTGACGCCGGCGTCCACGCGCAGGTTCACGCCGGAAATGTGCTGGAGCGCTTTCTCCTTTTCCAACTCGGCCAGATAGGTCGTCGCAGTGTCACGGCTCATGCCGCCGAGGACGATGGGGGTCTCGGGACAGTACCGCTGGCGCCACTTGTCGGTCACGCGGATCATCTCGGCGAACTTCTTCGGTGGGACGCCCAGCGAGCTGTTGCTGTCCGGGGTGTTCCAAAGAATCCATCCTTTCACGTTGCGGCCGGCGAGCCGCATCATTTCCATCACGTAGTTTTCCCAGTCGTCGAGGCGTTTCGGGATTTGGAAAATATCCACTGCATGTCCCCAGTCGCGCCCGCCAGGCCCCATACGGTTGCGGTCGGCGAAACGGTCTTCAAGCACGGCTTGCAGGCCTTCCGATGACGCCCAGTAGGTCGAGTAACCGAGCAGCATCCAGGCATCCTGTTCGCGCACCTTCGCTTCGTACACGCACTTGAGCGTGGTCTGCACCTGCAAGTTGCCCGGCTGGAATTCCGCCCAATCCCAGTCGTGCTCGACGAGGGTGAAACGATCCTTGAGTGGCACGCGCAGCTTCGACGGATCCTTCAGCACGTCCTGCCAGCCCGTTCCAAGCACCTTCGCCGCGTCCGTGACGATGACGTCGTCCTTAAGTGTCAGGAGGGTGTTTTCGCCTTCCTTTATTGTTGCCCTGAAGATGTAAGCGCCTCCGGGTGTCTTGGATACCAGGTCGACCGCCTGATTCGTTCCGGGCCTCAAGCTCAGCTTCTTGTCCAACCCGGCGACTCGCTGTCCGCGCCAGTCGAAGAGCCCGCCGGAAATCTCCACGTTGCGGGTGGCGCGCATCTCATAATTCGAGAGCACGACTCGCAGCGGAGTGCCTGCGGAAAGGATGTTCGCCTCGCTCTTGCGATCCAGTCGAGCGGCAACTCTCTCCTTCGGCAACAGGTGCGTCTTCACGCGAACGTCGTCGATGTAAAGGCTGCCTTTGTCGGTCTTGATGTCCTTCGGCGGAGCGACCGCCAGGTGAAGCCCCAGCGGATAGGTCGGCTCGAACGACCGATTGCTCGTGGTGTCATTCCAACTCAGTGGAAGCACGGGCAAATGAAACCTGACTTCCCGCCAGCCCTTCCAATCGACCTTGACCGCGTTCTGCAGCGCGCCCGAAACGGCCCGCGGGAGGAACAGATCCCACTGGGTCTGCTTGTTGCCACTGATGATTCCTTCCTGATCACCAATCACCGGATAGAAATGCACGCCCGAACCGTCACCGAACACCCACAGCGAGATCTCGGTGGGGAAGCCGGGCATCGGCGGGTCGATGGACACCAGCGAACATGCCTTCGCCTTCTGCCATTCCAGCGGCAGCGAACGGGTGCCGCTCTTCTTCTGTGCCGTGGTGGTGCGCGCCTCGGGCTGCCCACCGACTGCGCCGAGGGCTCCGAATCTGGGATAGCCTTTGTCCGCTTCAAAGTCTGCCACCGGCGCCTGGCTGTCTGGCCGAGACAAAACGATCTGCGCTTCCGCGCCCGCTGAAGAGCGGATGTCACTGGCAAGAAGCATGAGCCGATAAGGCCCGGAGGTTTTGGCGATCTTGGCTGCCTGGGCTTTGAGATCGATGCGATAAGATTTTTGGGCTTTGGTTTCGAGGATGAAAGCTTCACGGCCGCGGGCCACGATCTGCTCCTGACGATCGAAGAGCGTCCAGTCCGAATTGACCTCACGCTGGCTGACCGTCGAACCGTTCTGCACCGTAAACCACGCGCCGTGATTGGCCGAGTAGATCAGTTTGGGATCGTCGTAGGCCAGCGTGGCGGTCATGCTCTCGTTGACCGACTGCTGGCTGAACACATGAATCGCGGCCATCTGCAGCGAACCGGCAGGCTTCTCCTTCGCCGGCTTGATGGTGAGTCCGGAGAGCGTGAGCGGGAAATCGATTTCGTTGGTCGAACCGTTCGGCGTGTGCGCGCCGATGCCGTTGCCGGGGAGCGAAGTCGTCACGTATCGCCAGCCTTTGAAATCGATGGTGCACAGCTTCCGCTCGGCGAAGTGACTCTTCTTTTCGCGCCAGACGTAGTAGTCGGCGCCGGGCCGGATGTTGTCGTGGAGGACGGCAAAGACTTCTGCCCCGCTTTCATCGCCGTTGACCCACACGCCCAGTTCGTAGGCGTCACCCGGCAGCTTGCGGTGAGTACTGGAATAGACCGTGGAGATGCCCTCGTAATCGAATTGCAGCGCATAGCGTCCGGGCGGGCCGACCTTCTGTGCTTTGGGCAAGTCGATGCGCGTAATCTTCATCCTCGTTTGAGGGCCGGCGTGGGCGCGCTGCACTTCGCCGAAAATCTGGAAGCCCTGGTTATTGCCGTAGTGCGGAGCGCCTGAACAGAACCAGCGCCCGTGCAGATTCCCAAAGTCATCGAACAGCGCGAAGCTGTTGCCCATGACAAGCTGCACGTCGAGGCTGCCGGAGAGCTGCGGCATCTCGTTGGAGAAGATCTCGCCGGTCACCCGGAACGGCGGCAGGTAGCGATGGAAGTCATCCGGTTTCAGGCTGAGGTTGAGTTCTTTGGCTTCGTTGGCACCGACGGTCATCTCGAAGGGCCGCTGAATGACCGAATTCTCATGACGGTCGACGATGTTGATACGTCCTTCCACGCCGACCGGATCATTCCCGAAGTGCCGGACGTCGACATTCACCTCGATGTCCGGGGAATAAGGCCGAATGAGCGGCCCGGCCAGCTTGATATTGGCGATGGTCGGCGCGGCGCCTTTGTCCGGATAGTTCCGCAGATCGTCGATGAGGATCGATCCCTGCATCACCGGCGGAGGCTCTTTACGCCGCGACTTATTAATGTAAAGGTGGGTGAGATACGCGGTTTGCCCGCGAACGATGCCCTTGAGTGGCATTTCGATGAGCTTCCATTCTTTGCCCTCGATGGTGATCGTCGGAAACGAAATGTTCTTCGCACCGTGCAGGTAGCGATATCCGTCGTATTCGCGCACCTTGATCGTGCCCTGAGTTCCCCGCAGCACGATCTGGTTCTGCGAGCCATCCCCCTTGAGATAGAACTTCAACGTTCCTTCCGCTTTCAAGATGAGGCTTGCCATCGGAAAAGTAATGAGCGCCGACCGTTTGCTCCGATCCTTATTGAAGTCGTAAGTAAGTCGGCAAGCCGCCGTACCGACCCGGACGTCACGGGTCTCGATGGACGATTGGATGGTCGGAGAGGATGGAAACGGCTGTGTGCAGCTATCGACGAGGTAGTAAGAAGGGATGCGCGGGAGTTCCTGGGCCGCGAGCGGAGTGAGGAGTAGGAGGAGGAATGGAGTGATGGAGTAGTGGAGTAATGGAGTAGTGGAGTTTTGGTGAATGTTGCTTGTGTCGTGCGAAGGGGTTGGAGTAACGCCTTTAGGCGGGTTGGTTGGAGTAACGCCTTTAGGCGGGTTCTGGAGCGAAGGCAGATCAGCAGACCCGGCTAAAGCCGTTACTCCAACTCCGGCTTCGCTACTCCCAGCCCCCCCCATACTCCCAAGCTCTCTTCTCCTCATTTCTTCACCTCCGGTTCCCACACAAACGCTGCTGTGCCGTGTGCGACGACGAATCTTGTCCAGGGTCGCGGTTTGCTGAAGTCCATTTGGATTTGGGTGTTGTCTCTTACGAAGCAGAGCTTGTCGCCATAGATGGCGGCGGAGACGACGTTGCCCGGGGCGGCGGGTTGCATGAACCTGGTGTCGGGGGTGCCGTTGGAGCGGCGGAGGATATGGATGCCTTGATCGCTGCAGACGACTAATTGCGTCTTCGTCGCCAGCGCTTGGCCGTTGATCATGGGTGGAGTCTGGGCAGCGGCGCGGGTGGCGGCGAAGAGGTCTTTTTTCCATTTGGGGCGGCCGTTGAAATCGATGAGGGCGACAGTGCCGCGCTGGGTGCTGACGACGACGCCTTCGGGGACGACGACGGGACACATGGAGATGTGTTCGTTGGGCGCGTCGCTGGCGATGCTGACTTTCCAGAACGGCTTGCCGTTGGCCGCGTTCAGGCAGTGCAGGTTGCCTTCTTCGTCGCCGATGTAGAGGCGGCCTTTGTAGAGGGCGGGTGAGCTGCGGGTGAACTTGGCGATGGGCGTCTTCCAGACCTGCGTGCCGCGCACCTTATTGACGGCGTATGCGTGTCCGTCCCAGGAGGCGAAGTAAACGTAGTTTTTATCGAGCGCGGGCGAGCTGCGGACGCGGTCGGCGGTCTTGAATTCCCAGATGAGAATTCCGGAATCGATATCGACCTTGTAGAGGTGGCCGTCGTCGGAGCCAAAGTAAACTTCGTCGCCGTCCGGCGCGGGCGAAGAGTAAACGCGGCCGCCGGTCTCGAAGGCCCAAATGTGGGTGCCGTTGTCCGCGGTGGCGTGCATTTTGTAATCCGCACTGCCGGCAATGAGGCGTCCGGCGAAGCGGGCGGGAGTGGTCAGCGGGGTGACCGTGCTTGTGCGCCAGCCAATGAGCGGTTGTTTCTCGCCGGCCTTACGTCGGTCGGCGGCTTCCTTGCTCAACTCTTTTTGCTTTTCTTTGGTGAGCGCCATTCGCTCGAACGTCCCTCTCGCACGGGCGAAGGACAGGACTTCATTGATGACGGTTATCTGGCTGTGGCGGGCGGGCGCGTATTGATGGTGCATTTGCTGCGCCATTTTGTATTTGCCGACGAGGTCGTCGGGAAGCGTCACGGGCACGTGCGCGGGATTGCCCATGAACATCGGCGTGGCAAGCGGGTCGTCGGTGAACTTTTTGTTGGTGAGCGTGTCCGGGCCGCCGACCGGTCCGTAGACTTCGATCTCGGTTATCGAATCACGCTGAGCGCGTTGATGGCCGGGCAGAACCTTCAGGTTGTCTGTGAAAACCGTCTCCGGCAGATGGACGACGATGAAGCGACGCTTGTTGCCCCGCACAAACCCGACGGTCTGCGGCACTTTGTTTTCCATGTCGTTCGCGAGAATCGAAATCTGCCGATAGACCATGTCCGGCGCGGTGTTGTTGAGGTAAATCACGAGGTGCGAAACAAAGGCCGGCTTCTTGAGCACGACGGCAAAACCGATGGGGTCGGGGCGGAACGTCCACATCGGCGTCAGGTCGTCGAGGCGCCCGTTGAAGAGGAATCCGGGCTCCTGCAAAAACACCAGCGCTCCGAGCGGGGTGCACTGCAGGAACGTGGTGACCGAGCTGTCGCTGAGCAGGCGATTCTTGAGCTCGCCGGGGATGCGGTTGTATTTGATGCGGAAGTCTTCCGGATGCGTCGGCGCAATCTTGTGCAGCTCCGTATTAAACAGCAGGTTGGCCGAAGGAAAACGCACGGGCCGGAAGCGAACGGTATCGACCAGGATCTCGCCGCCAGAAGCCTCGAAGCCAACCTCGATGGACTTGGTATCGGCCATGGACTTCACCGCCACGCGGCCGAACTTCCAATCGGCCGAGGGTTCGCACTTGAAGTTCGAGATGGTGAAAACGTTTTCCTCGCCGCCGAAGCTCGAACCTGCGGCAAGGGTGCCTGCGCCCTTCGCTGACCTGTAAAAGAATTCGAGGAGGTAGGTCGCGTTCGGAATGATCTTGCGCTGCACTGCGGTCGTGACGAGTTGACCGGCACCGAGGCGCAACGATTTCTTGCCGGTGTGCGCAGTGCTATCGAGCACAACATCGCCGCTGAGCGCCTTCCAGAATTTAACGGTCTCGAACCCGCGATTTTCCAACTGGTCGATGCCCATACGAAGGACTTTGTCGTAATCGGACGGGGTATCCTCGGCGGTGGGGTAAAACTCATGGGAGTTGTCAGGAAGCTGCGCCTTCGCCCTGGCGATGTAGGCGGGGTAATCGGAATCAGGCACTTCGTTAAGATCCCGAATCCGTTTCTTCCAGACGACCTCGCCCTTTTCATCGAAGCGCATGACCTCGCCGTTCCTCGTGCCGGCGAGCACAGCGGTAATGCCGATGGCCTGCAGCCTGGCGCGAATGGAAAGCTGGTGATTCCAGAGCGTCTTGCCGTTCTGCAGATCGATGCAGCGAACGAGCCCGTCGCGAGAAGTGCGATAGAGGCGGGTGTCTGAAGCGTTCGTCTCATCGAAATCCGACACCCAGAATTCGTCATCGTTGACTGCCCAGATGGGGCCGCCGTTTTCTGCGAGGCGGGTCGCGGATTCGTGATCCGCATTGAGGTAACCGCCAATCTTTAACTGCGCTCTGGCGGGAGGGGCGAAAGCGCCGAACTTGCCGGGATCCGGAGCCGGCTGGGAGCCGGCGCGCCCAGGGGGAGGCGGGCCGCTCGCATAGAGCAGTGGAGCGGAAAGATTGCTGGCGTGAATCCACGGATGCGGCGAACCCGCGGGCCAGGTCATACCCCACAAGTCACTCGAACCTGGATCGTCAATGTTCCTGAGCAGCACGCGCCCCGTGCGGGCATCCAGAATCTGCGGCTCGTTACGCCAGAGCGGGATGATGCCACCGAAGCCTCTTGTCGAAGCAAAATAGCGAAACTCGTTGTAGGCGAGCTTCGTGCCGTCCGGGCTGGGCACGATCTCCTCGAAGCGCACATATTTTCCGAAAGTAGCGAACGCACCCTGCACGGCGTCCTTCGGGTAATCGATAAGATAATGTGCGCGGTCGTAAAACCACATCTTCTTGCCGTCGTAATCCATGGCCATGATGCCGGAGTTGCCGGTGATGAGCACCTGCCGCAGCTTGAGATTCAGTGTGGTCTTCACGTGCATGCGATGCTCGCGCGCTGCGTGCAGGGTCAGCCATTCAGTGGCGGCAAAACGTTTGATCACCTTGCCGTCTTTGCCGTCGAGCACAAAGAAATCGAACCCGTGCCCGGTCGCGGCGAGAGCCTTCTTGCCGCCGTCGATCCACTTCACGAAATAAACGTCGTGCTCCGGCAGGAACTTCTTCCAGAGCACTTGACCGTCCTTCGCGAAACAGAAAAGGTTGAGCCCGTAGCCGAACGTGCCGGCGAGCGCCCGCTCCGTGGCCGGGTCGACATCGAACGTCTCGATGCGGTTTTCTTCCTTGAGGATCTCGCCATATCGGCGCACCTGAGTCTCTTTGCCGGTCACCGATTTGAGTGAAGCGTTTTCATCAAACGGCTCCGTCTCCGCCGGGATGCGTGCGACCTTTGCGGTTGCAGTGAGGGATGCGCTTCCCAGCAGCTTGTCGATGGCCGCGTTGAGGCCGTGCTTGTCGATCGCAAGCACAACCACCGTGTCGTACGTGTTCGAGAACCCTTCGTGCACCCACGAAATGATGGAACGGCCGATGCCGGGGAAGTTTTCGGAGATGGGTTCGGGCAGCAGGTTCTGTGAAGTCAGATCGTGGACGAGCCCGATGTCGCGGCCGAGGAGGATGAGCGGGCCGTCGATGTGTTTGCCCGGCCTGACGACTTCGCCGCGCCAGAGCCGAGTGCCGTCGATATTCACGTCCTGATCTGCCGTCACGAGAATGCCGGGCGCACGGATGAACGGCTCCATCTTCGTGGTGCGGGTACGGATGCCGCGCTTGTGCAGGGCGAGGCGCAGTCGCTCCGCGGTCTCGGCGACCCACGGCTCTTCCGCGCCGAGGTAAACTGGATAGCGCCGGATAATTTCCTGGTGGAACGTTTCTTCGAGTAGCAGACGGTTGAGGTCAGGCCACTTCGTCGGCTCGGTGACGGTCTCGCCCAGGCGACCGGCCTCAATGGTCAGGCTGCCCGGCGGGAAACGCTCGATGGTGAAGAGGCGTCCGTCGGTGACGAACTTGTTGAACTCCTTCAGCACGGCGGCCGCGAGCTCCGCGGAAGGCTCTTTGTCCTCCTCGGCCTGGTCGAAGAGCGCCTTGCTCTCCGGCGATAGCATGGCCCGGAGATCCTCTGCGAGTTTGCTCCGTCCGTCACGGACACGGATGGCGAGCCGGCCCGGATAAAGGAGGTCTTCCTTCTTGAATTCGATGGGCGAGACGGTGACGTCTTCATCCATGAAAGTCTTCACTCGATCCGCGTCATAGAGTCGCACCTTGCGCTCGTCGAGGGAGGCAACGGTGAGTTTGCCGGGCTGCGTCTGAATTTCAGTCTCGGCCCACTTGCCGCTGATCCACTCCCGCGCACGCAGCTTGATGGCGCCGGCCTTCAGGTTGGCCGGCAGCAGGAACGTGCTCTGATACTTGGGGGTGCCTGCCCGGAAGATGTGCTGCAAGGTCATCCCGCCCGGCGACGTAAACGTGATCTCAAACGGAATCCCCGCATCGATGATCTCGCCGTCCGCGTCGGAGGCGAACACTTCGTAGCTGAAACTCGTGCCGCCCTGTGCCGACTCGGGCACACGCAGCGTAACGCCGGCAATCTCCTCAGGCAGGAAGGCAAAAATCTTTCCGGGATACTGCTTGAAGTCGGCCTGTACGGTCATGCTCTTGCCGTCGCTGCTGAGCGGCGCGTCGACCCGTTTCATTTCAAGCATGTCGTAGCAGATGGGCGGGCGCTTCGAGAACTTGAGCGTCGGCGTGTCGGGCGCCTGGTAGAGCGTCTTGTGGTTGCCGGTGAAGCCAGTAAACGAATGGTTTGGCACGAAGAGATATTCCCCCTGCCGGCAGCGCTGCCAGTCGGGGCCTGCGAGCAGGTTGTGTTCGGCCGCGGGCTCGAGGTGCTTGGAAAGGAACGAGCGAATGAAGGCGGTCGTCTTTTCCGTCATGTCCCACCAGCGCTCGTCATCATGGTCGAGGTATTTCGGGAACGAGCCGCCTGAGCGGTCGTCGATTTCGTCGAGGTCTGATTCGAGGCGGATGATGCCGTCGATGCCGAGCCGGCTGGATCGCTCGACAACAATCTTCTTGCCCGCGGCTTTCAGTCGCTGCAGCGCGGCCATCGAATCCGGATGTACTTCTTCCTTAAAGAAAATGCCCGGCATGAAGATGAGTTCGTAGTCGAGACCTTTGTCCGCACGGAGCTGCGCGTCGGTCAGGAAATCCGCCGGGAAGCCGGCACGCAGACAGGACGTCCAGAGCGCTTCGCAGATCAGATGCGGCTGGCTGGGTTTGCGGGAGGCGAGGAGGTCGGCCTCGCGGGAATAAACGATGGCGACTTTGCGGTAGCCTTTTTCGAGCGCGAGGAAGAGGTCGCCGTAAGGTCTGGTGACGTTCGTGATATCCTGGAGCGCGGCGAAGTGATCGTCCGGATCCGCGTCCGGGATACTCTCGAACTGCATGAAGCTGATGCCATCGATCTTTTGCGAGAGAGCAAAAAAGGTGTGGCGCAGGTTGGACGCGCCGAATGGGCCCGTGCCGATTCCGAACATCATCGGCCATACCTTCGCCCGATCGTTGACCCGGTACGCGTCGCCGCCGAGAGGGCCGGAGACCGGGAAATCGCCGAAGCCGCCCATGTCTTTGTAGCCCACCGCTGACGCAGCTTCGAGATGCTCCTGCATGCCCGTGTGCGATCCGAAGCCCATAGACAGCGTCGAGCCCGGATGGGCCGAGCAGCGCCCAAGATAGAAGTTGAAAGCATCGGGCATGACTTCCTTGACCGAAGCCGCCATGCGCTCGCCGAGATTCGCCCATTGCCAGTCGAGGTGCTGCGGCCAGGTGAGGAAAGTCGCCAGGTCGTTGTAATCGCGCTGGCCTTCGGGCCGCCCGGTGAAGCGGTCGAGTGCACGCAGAGCCTGACTGCTCGTCCTGCCGTTGTGGCGTTCACGATATTTCAGCTCGTCGGTGCGGTGGAAGTAGGCAAGCACGGCCATGTCAGAATCGTGATCGAGTGATTGGCTCAGCTCATCGAAGAGACAGATGCCGCGAAACGCCGGGCTGTGCATCATGCGCTGCGCTTCGAGCGTGGTGTAGCGATCGCAGACTTCGAGCATCTGGTCGCCGCGGGGCATGATGCTGTCGTGCTGCGTGAACATGTTTTCGTAAAAGCGCATGTTGTAGCGCACGCACGCATCGAGGAACTGATCCCGCCCGCTCGCCGGCGCGAAGGCCTCCCACGGGCCGAGCTCCGGTCGCTCACGCAGCAGTTCCGTCAGGCGCCCGCCGTCGGGAAAGCCGACGCGATTGCCAATGGCGTAGGTCATCCCTTTGAACGCGTTGTAGCCGCACTCGGTCATCGCACGAACTACCATCTCCGCAGACAGGCCATTCCCGCCGATAACCCCGCTGTAGTACCGGTTGCCGTATCGGTTGTATTTGCCGAGCAGCAAATTGGTGAAGTGCGTTTCCGGCGCAGGATCGACGATGTGGACGATAAACGGCGGACATCGCCGATCGCCGATGCTCGCCTCGACTCGATACTCGCCCGGCGCCAGCGCATGGGATGTCTCCGTCGGCACGTTGACGATGAAGGTCTCGCGCTCGGTGACCGCTGACTTGGTTTTCGTCTCAAAAAGCGTGACCGAGCTTTCGTCGTTCACGAAGTCAACACGTACCGGCGTGCCCGCAGCAACCTCGGAAGCGACCGCCAGCACGGTGACGCAGAGAGTGAACTTCTCGCCCCGATAAAAAGCCTTGCGACCCCGCAGCGTGAACACGCCGACACCGTTCGTCTTTTCCGCAGCGACGGTGACCCAACGGTCGAGGAAGAGCGCGGTCTGGCTGGTGTCCTTCGGTCGGATTCCGAGCCGCAATTCGTGAACACCTTCTTTGGCTTCGGCGAGAGCGACCTCGACCGTGCCGTTGTCGGAGGGTTTGACATCAAGTTTAAGCCAGTCTTTACCGCCGTAATCGCGGAGCTGTGCGAATGGCTGGGCATCGGCGAGCAGGTTCGCATCGTTGACGGCCAGGTGCGCATCCTTCTTTGTCCGCAAACTCATCTCTGCCGCGGTGACCTTTGTCTCCGCAGCCACCACATGGGCCTGCGCCGTGGCAACCTTGGATTTTGCACTCTTTACCTTCGGCTCGTTTTCGACCGCCTTGGATTCTCTATTAATGAGATCCTGAGTCTGCTTCAGCGAGTTTTGGAGGTCGGTGACTTTCTTCGCCCAGGTGTCGATGTTTTTCTGGTTCTTTGGCCCAACGGCCTTTTGTGCTTCGAGAGTTTTCTTCGCACGGTCGAGCTGCTGCTGGAAGCTGGTCGCTTTCCGTTCCGCCCCGTAGACCTTCGGCTGGCAACGATTGAGAATGCTCTTCTCGCGATTGAGGACGCCCCGCGCTGACTTCAGCCCGGCCTGTGCCTGGCTGAGTTCCATCTCCGCATTCTCGACAACGATCTCCATCTTCGAGGCTTCGGAGGGATCGAGACCGCGGATGCGGGCCCTGAATTTCTGTCCGCTCTGCAGGTGGCGCATCTCGGTCTCGACGAGAACCATTCGCTGGTGGAGTTGTTCGAGAGATGTCCAGGCGATCTTGGCCGCCTTGATTGGGAGTTTGGTTAGGTCGCCGTCGATCATCATGCCCGGGCCGGTCTTCGAGATGCGTACTTCGTGCGGCTCGGCGCGACTGAAGACATGCGCGTCCTGCACCTTGGTGTACTTTCCGAATTTGACGGCCGCGATGTCCTTGACCAACAGATCCATGTCTGCACTGCCCCAGACCGGGATCTTGTTCATCGGAATGGTGATGTCGTATTTGTCGATCTTCCAGCCCGGCACTGCGTACCCGCCTTCGCCCGCGCCCGGCTCGATGCCCTTGCCGCTGAGGTGGAAGGTCTCCTTTAAAGGGTAGATGGTGTAGCCCGACCCCTCGGTGTGCGCAGGCAGCCACGCAATCAGGTAGAGGAACTGACGGATGTCCGGGAGCAGTTCGACTATCTTTGCGCCTTTGGGTTTGGCTTTGGGATCTGCAGCGAGCTCCGCGGCTGCCGCATCGGACTTCACCTGCTGACTCGCGTCCCGGATCGCCAAATTAGGCAGGCGAATCTCGTAGAAAAGACTCGCCGGCTTGGCCGCTTTCGGATCGGAGTTCTTGGCCTGGAGCAACACCGGATAGGCTTTGATCTTGACGACCTGGAAGTGCCGCTCCTTCTTCTGATCGTCCGGCGCTTCCTCCGGCGCCGGATCAGTGCGCGTGGTGACAATCAGCTCCGGATCTTCAGTCTTGACCGTGCCGTCCTTCTCAATCGTGAACACATGATTCCCAGGCCAAATCGTATGCTTGCCCGGTTTGAGTTTCGGTCGAGCAATCGGACTCCGTGCAATGAATTTCCCCCGTTCATAAATCTCAAACAGCGGCTTTCCATTCAGTGTCATTCCCTTAACCCAACAGGCATGCGGAGGCACATACTGCTCCCGCTGACTCTCCGTCAGCGTGTAATAAAACATCGTCCACGTCACCGACTCATGCACACGCTTGACGATGTTCCCTTCCGGATCGTCGTGAGGAACAATCTGGATTTCGTATTCGTAGGTTTTCTTGGGGGCTTCGGCGTGGAGGGAGGCGAAGGAGGTGAAGAGGAGGAAGAAGGGGAGGAGGTGTGGGAGTTTGGGGGTGATGGAGTGATGGAGTGATGGAGTATTGGAGTGATGGATTCGCTGCATCGCATCGTAGCCGCAAGCTGCCTGCTTGCGGTTGTCACCGTAGCGCTGCTCTCCAGAGCGGCGTTCTCCGAGCGCCCAAGCGCTCGTGGACGCTCCCACTCCGGTCTGGAGACCGAAGCTACGATTGGTTGCCAGCTTGCGGTCGGCATCGTAGCGCTGCTCTCCAGAGCGGCGTTCTTCGAGCGCCCAAGCGCTCGTGGACGCTCCCACTCCGGTCTGGAGACCGAAGCTACGATGGGGCTTGCGCTGACCGAAAACGATCCAAAGCTGCGACAAGTCGCAGCACTCCAAAGCTGGGGCGGCGGTGTGTGTTTCGAGGTGGATTTTTCGTGAATTCATACTTCGTCCTCATTCACATTCTCAGCGGACGAACCACTATCAACCGCTCTCTGGCTCTGCTGCGACTTTGATCCATCAGTGACCTTCCCCATCCACTTCGCTCCCTTCATGGAAATGCCAAGCTTGTAAAGCGCTGACATTTCCCGGAGACGGAGATCCGCCGTTTCTGGAGAGATGTCCAGCTTCTTAAGAGTCTGTTTCTTCATTGGATTCATCTTCAATTAGGCCAAGCTTCTTGAGATCGAGAATGTCCTGATCCAAAGCTGCGACGAGTCGCAGCACCCCAGATCGGCAGCAGCTTCTTCTAATATTCCCTTTTTCATTCCTTCAGCACCAAAGCGCGATCTCAGGCGTTGGAGTAACGGCTTTAGCCGGGCTCTTCCGGCAACCGATCCGGACCTGGCTAAAGCCGTTACTCCAACCCTCAATGCGTGTGCACAAACATCATCCAATTCGCGAGCCATTGATAAAAATTCTCTCTCTTCTGGTTGTCGCCTCCGTGGCCGATTCCCTCACCGATGGGATTGGATGCGGTCGGAGGCGTTGAGATCTCCCAGCCGCAGCCGTCGTCGTTGGGCGAGAAGAACACTGCCGGTCGATCATCGAGAACGAAATACTGCCACGTGCGGCCGGCCTCGAGCCTTTCGCCGGGCCAATCGATGTTCGGATAGATCATCTTGAAGCAGTCCTTCACGCGCTTGTCCGTCTTGATCAGCATGATGGGCACAGAGTTCGGAACCATCTTTCCGACCTCCGGCCCGACGCTGTCGGCGAACGGGCTGCCCTTGTTGTAGCAGTCGTCGAGGAGGAGAGTGCCTCCGCGCTTCAGCCACTTGGACAGGTTCTCCGTTTCCTTTTCATTGAATGACCACGAATGGTGTGCGGTCAGGTAGATGACCAGGTTTTCATAGATGTCATCCGTCGAAACGTCTAACCCCTCGTTATCTACATGCACCGGCAGCCCGGTGCGCTTATTGATCTGATAAAGAAGCGCAGGGATAGCCGTCGGATCGGTGTTCCAGTCGACACCCTTGTCGGCAGGTTTGATGCGCCGGACGTGCAGCCGGTTGCGAGTGTCGCGTTCATCTTTCTTGTCGAGGCTTTTGGCTTCTTCGCGAGAGAGCTTGCGGCTGTTGAGGCGTTTGCCTCGTTCGAGCCAGGATTCGGCGGAGAGGGAAGAGACGGAGGTGAAGAGGAGGAGGAAGAGAGTGAGGAGTGTGGGGGTGTGGGGGTGTGGGGGTGTGGGAGTTCTCTCTTGAACAGTGTCGCATTGCCCAAGTGATGGGGTTGGAGTAACGCCTTTTTTAGGCGGGTTCTTTGAGCGATCGAGGAGTCCAGACCCGGCTAAAGCCGTTACTCCAACTCCTGCGCACGCTGGCATCAAATCTCCCATACACCCATACACCCATACACCCATACGTCTTTTCATCTCGTCCCTCCTCCTGACAACAGATCGAAATATCTTCCGACATCGTCTTCTGATTCGCCCAGCATGGTCTTCTTGCCGGGGCGGGCATCGACGATGTGTTTCTTGAGTTTTATCGGGGCTTCGGTACGCACGGTTCGGGTCGGGGCCTGCAGCAAGTCAGTTGAACGCTTCACCTGTTTCAACCCTCTCAGCAGCAGCGCGGATTCGCGGCGGCTCTTCAGGTCAAACTCGTTCTGCACGAACATCCCGAATCCCGCGCCGACGAGGAGAATCTGAAGTGGCTCGGATTTGCCCATGCCGGGGCCGGTCACGGTGTTGTTGTCTTTGGCGGTGAGCCAAAGCTTGATGCGGTCACCGGGCGCAAGACGAGGAGAGATGCCGCGGAAGATATTCTGGAATCGACCCTTGGCGCGCTCGCGGGGCGGGTCGACTTTGATTTGTGAGGAGCCTGTGCGTTTACCGCGGCCAAGCAATTCGTTGATAGCTTCGACCTGGTAGTGCACGGTCACTTCCTTCACGCCGAAATCATCTTTGGCCAGCCACGGGAGGCGAAGGGCTGCGCCCGCGCCCGCGCCCATGACCGCCTCGTCCGATGTCCTTTTCACGAGCATCTGGACGCTCGGCGGAGTGTCGCGCAGCATGTTGATGTCGATGTTAAGCGGCTGCTTCATCTCGAAGCCTTCGCCGAAGTGGCCCGTGAGATGGATGCTGAGTCGCTCCTTCTTGAGAATGTTGAACGCAAAGCTGCCGAAGCGTCCGCTGATGTCGATGCCCTGCTTTTCGCCATTGAGCCACTCGACGTAACACATCTCAGGATGAAGTCGGGTGTTGGCCGCAAAGCTCACGAAGATGGATGTACCTGACAGCCCCTGGAGCTTCGAAACACGTCCGGTCATCAAGCGCATTGGCTGGCTGGTGTAGGCCGGCGGCGTGATTTCGTAATTGATAGCCTTGACCTGCGGAAGGTCGTCGACACGAATCTCGTGGATGCTCGAATTGCGTCCGCCATATTCAAAGAAGTAGGTAAAGTCGCTGAGCGTCTCCGCAATCTTGAATTCGGCGAGTTCGTCTTCGAGGGTAAGCGGTGTTGTTTCCGTCTCGCCGGTGATGTGATCCTGCTGGTGAAGCAGAACTTCGTTGCGGCGAGCTCCCATCACTTTGACAGCCAGCGTCAGCTCAGTGCCACGCACCACCGGCTTATCGCCGGGAGTCACGACCATCGTCACGGGAAACAGGTCATCCATCACGGTGGCATACGCATAGCGGAGTCGTTCCAACCGGTTCTTCAGGAAGTCCGGCGCCGCGGCGAACAGCACCACAAAGACGAGCACAACCCCAAACGCCGCGCCCAGAATTTTCTTCGCTTCGGACAGGTCGAGGAGTCGGTGGATATTGATGTCCTTGAGCCGATCTGCCGAACGCTGCACGAGCGCATCGACAAGATTCGTTGAGTAGCCGATCTGGCCATCGCTCGATTCCGCGGCAATTACCTCGCGGCCAAGCTGCATCGAACCGATGACCTGATTGTCCAGACTCCCGTGCAGTTCCTCGACAAAGACGGCTTCTTTATCCGTGTCGACACTCGATATCTGCGGCAGCACCAACCATCGCACAGCCGAGACCAGTCCCCAGACACAGACCGCAAAGAAGAGAACAAACAACGGCCACGGCGGCAGTTTCAAAAGCCCATCAATTGCCAACCACACCAGCACAGCCCCTGGAGCAAAGACAACAAACCGCCCCAGCCCGTCGAGGACCTTCCACCTGCGACGAAAGCGCCCGAATCCTGAGATCCGTTTTTCGATTTGGGTGAGGTTGGTTTGGAGTTGGGACATTTAAAGAAGTGTGTTCAGGTGTCGGGGTTCAGTGTTCAGTTTCAGCAGGCATGTGACGGGGTTGGAGTAACGCCTTTAGGCGGGCTCTTCGCGGCCGGCATCCAGACCCGGCTAAAACCGTTACTCCAACTCTGCGCTTCGAGGCTGAAAGTTGGAGCAACGCCTTTATTTAGGCGGGCTTTTCGGGCGAGGCAGATCCGGCTAAAGCCGTTACTCCAACCCCCGCTGTCGATGTGAATGAAAGTCATACTTCTCACACCAATCCCCTCCTCTTCCTAATTAAACAATCCAGGGCGAACAGAAGGATAAACAACGCCAGCACGGCCGGGAGATTCCAGACTGAGATGGTCAGTTCTTCGGTGTTGGTGTGGACGTCCAGTTTCAGGGCTTCGATGAGATTCTGGATTTGGGCGGGCGACCAGGTGGCGCCGCCGGTGAGCTCGGTGAAACGCGCCATAGCTTCCGGTTTGGCGCGGGGTTCTTCGAGCTCGCTGAGGCTTTCGCCGACTTTGAATTTCTCTTCGGCGATTTTGGATTGGGCTGCGGCGAGCCCGGCTTTGGCCTGGGCGATGAGAGCTTTGTCCTTCGAGGCTTCGACTTTCTTCAGGTTGAGTTCGGCCTTTTCGATTTCGGCAAGGACTTCGGATTCGTTGTTGATGGCGGCGACCTTCCATTCGCCGGGCTCATCGACGGTGATGGGGTATTCGTAAACGCCGGGCTTGCTGCGGCTGTCTTTGGGGAAGATACGCCAGGTCTTGCCGGAGGGTGTCGTTACCCGCACGGTCAGGTCGGCTTTGCGCAATGGATTGTAGATCCGATCGACGAGGCGGGTCGAGAGCGTGAGGGTTTGGCCCACTTCCGCGTCAGCCTGCTGGCGGGTGACCTGGGGACGTTCCGGTTCGAGGCGCGGGTCGGGCGAGAGATAACGAATGGCATTGCCCCAGAAGACACGGAAATAATCCTTGCCTTCGGGGATGCCGTCCCCTTCCGAACCAGCGGGGCGCATCATCTCCCAGCGCCAGGTGGTATCCATCGCCAGCGCAAGGACGCGGCCTTTGCCGACATTCTGGAACGCGATGACCGGCATCGGTGTCTCTTCGTCCGCCTTCACGGCGAGGAGCGTCGCGCCGGGTTGGATTTCGCCAACACGATTACAGCCGTTGATTTCCGGCAGCTCGAACCAAGCCGTGCGGTTGCCTTCGAAATCGCTCTCGAGCTGCATCAACTGGTGCGTGTAACCGAGCGGTGTGGGCTGCGGGCGAAACTTGCCTTTGATTTGAGGCTCAGGAGTGCGCTCGACTTTGAACGGCAGAATCGAAGAGAGCGGCGAGTCCTGGTAATTGCCGGCCGCATACACGTTGCGTCCGCCCATAGTCACGAGACCGCCGCCGCGGCGCTTCACGAAATCACCGAGCCAATACATTCTCGTTTCGCCGGGGTCGCCTTCACGGAAGTAAGTGCGGGGGATGTCGCCGAGGATGATGACGTCGTATTCGTGGAGATCCTCCTCCTGGTCGGGTAGTCCCGTGCCCTTGTTTTTGTGACGCATCTTGCCGCGGGCAAACCATCCCTGCTTCGGCAGCAGCGTGAGGCTGGCGACATCCATGACCGGATCGCGGGCGAGCCAGTGGCCGAGGACTTTGTGCTCGTGGCGGGGGACGTCGATGATGAGCACACGAATCGGCTGATCGATGACATCGACCGTGTGTTCGGCGACGAGAAGTTTGTCGGTCGCCGCGCCCTTGATGCCGTCGACCACGATGCGATACGTGTAACGGCCCGGCTTGTCGGGCTTGATCGCAAAGCTGAGGTCGACCGGTTTGTCGGCGAGTCGGATGCCTTCCCGTGGCGGCAGCAGCGGCTTCTCCGCGCCCGCAAGCATGACCTGTGCACGGATGACCTGTCCTTTGAACGCCTGAGCCGAGAGGCGGGCGCGCAGGTAAAGGTGGTCACCGAGCCGGACGTAATCAGCGCCGTCAGTGACTTGCACCTTAGGCATGGTGCGGGTGTCTTCCTGCCCGAAGACGACCGCATGAACGGGCAGTCCCTTCGCCGCAAGAATCGGAGCAACGGCCGCGCCCTGGTCACCGGAAGTATCGTTGCCGTCGGTCAGCAGAATCGCCGCGCTGAGTTTGCTTTCACGTGCGGCCAGCTCTTTGAGGGTGTTCATGATGCGCGTCATGCCTTCGGTGGATGCTCCTTCGGCGCCGGCACGGAGTTTCCAGTCGAACGAGTAATTGGCGACGTGGGCACGATCGCCGACCGCGGCATCGAGCTTCGCGGAGAATTCGTCCGCTGTTGCGAGTCGTGATTTACCGTCAGCATCTTTGAGCGACATGCTGCCGGAGACATCTCTGAGGATCGCAATGTTCGGAGGCGAGTTGCGTTCGATGCGAGTCCGGATCTCGACCTGTGCCAGGATGACCGCGAGAAGTGCAAAACCGAAGAGCCGGAACACGGTGAGGATGATGCGAGTGCGGAACGGCATCCCGGCACGTGGCAGGAAATTAAGTCCTGCGGCAGCAATGGCAACGATCGCGAGGATTACGAGAGCGATGTCGCTCAACGGGCTGAGGGAGATCCATTCCCATTCATTGACGCGAGTGATGGCATTGGGGTGTTTGTCGCCCGCAAACCAGAAGAGGAGATGCCGAAGGAGATCGTTCATGCGGTCTCCTTTCTGCATCGTGGCCACAAGCTGCCAGCTTGTGGTCTTCTGAACGACCCCTGCGGCCTTGTGCGGCAGGTGAAGAAGGTTGAACGGTTAGAGGAAGAACGGTCTGAATGGGACGACCCCTGCCGCCTTGTGCGGCAGGTGAAGGAGGTTGAAGAGTTAGAGACTGTGCCTGACGCATCGCTTAACCATTCGACCTGATTCACCTGCCAGGCAAGCTGGCAGGGGTCTGGTTCCGATTCTCCTCCTCTTTCTAACCATTCAACCTGATTCACCTGCCAGGCGAGCTGGCAGGGGTCTTTCTTTCGTAGCCATAAGCCGCCAGCTTGTGGTTTTCCAGGCTGTGGTGAAGCTGAGACGACAAGCTGGCAGCTTGTCGCTGCAATTCTCCTCATTCTTCGCCCTCCCTTAATTCTTCGTCGCGCTTGATGCTCAACAGGTAGGACGAAAGGGCTTCGACGAGATACACGACAGCGAGAACCATCAGCAGAAGTCGCCATGCCTCGGTGCCTTTGGGGGCCAGCGAGGCAACGTTGGCGGGGGAGATCATTTGTGATGCGTCGCCGAAGAGTTGCTTGAGCGAATCTTCGCCGAACGGTTCAAGGCTGCTTTCGCTGGGGTCGTGGTTGACGCTGATGGGGCGGCGGTAGCCGGCGCTGTAGCTGAGCTGGGAGCGGCCGGGCTTTTCGAGCCAGTAGTTGCCTGCGGGGAGACCGTCCACCAGGGCCGTCTTGTGCGCGCTGATTTTCAGGGACTGGGGTTTCGACGAATCAGACTTTTCAGTTGCCTTCTCTTCATCCTTCTTCTTCACGCCCTCGATGGTCTTGCGCAATTGCAGTTCTTCGACGAAACGGAAAGCGGTGTCCGAAGCATCGAGAACTGCGGGGCGTGAAGCGACGAGACTGTCGGGCGGCAGGACTCTCAGCCGGCCGGTGGCGTAATCCATCAGGCGCCAGATGAGCGGCGGGAACGCCTTGGCCATGGCGAGGTTGCCCCGGCTGAGCTCGACGCCGAAAGCGAACAGGATGACTCGTCCGGATTCCCGTTTGGCTTCGATGGCGATTGGGTGTCCGCTGGCTGTGCGGAGGAGGACGTTTGCGCCGGTTTCGATGGCACGGACTTCACGCAGCTTCTCGAAACGAATCACAGAAATTTCGGCCCGACGATAGTTCTTAAATGGATGCAGCCACGGGCCGGGATTGAACGTGACGCCTTCGCCGAACGGTTTCTGCGTCGGCTCGAGGCTCACGCGTTCGGGCTCTTTCAGTTCCTGGTCAGTGCCGATCTTGACGGGAGAGATGGGGCGCCGCTCACGTCCGCCGCTGCCGAGCGAGCCATTGAATTTCATCGGGTCGAGGGTGGCCGAGCAGAAGATGATGAGCGACTTGCCTTCACGGACGAAGGTATCGAGATCCGTCAGCGCCTCTTCCTGCAGCGAGCTGACATCGTAGAGAATGATCGTGTCGTATTTGCTGAGAGTCTGCGCAGGCAGCGCATCGGTGGTGATCTGCGTGGTGTCGAGTCCCGTACCAAAGGCGAGGCCGAGCTCACGGCCCGGGTTGAGGGCAAACTGCAGGATGCGGGCGCCGTCGATGGCTTCCTCTTCGAGCATCTCGACTCCGCCCCCGAGTGCTGCGAGCCTGGCATCTTCCGCGCTGACGGACTGGTCGGCATCGGCCGCGCCATTGATGAGAAGGATACGTCGGGAATTGGCGACAACGAACGGCACTCGGAACTGATTATCCTCCTGGATGGCGTCCTTGGCGTTGATGGCGACCGCAGCGAAACTGCGCGCCGGACGATCCACACGGGCCGTAAGGTCGATGAGGATCTCTTCGTCCGGTTCGAGCTGGAACTCAGCCTTGGGCGCTTCCTGGACACCGGGAATCGCGAGCGAAAGACGGGCTTCACCTTTCTCTTTTCCAAAATTCTTGATGCGAGTGAGGACGTGCGCGTCATCGCCTATGCGAGCGCGCCGGCCTCGAAGCTCGGAACTGACGATAGCAAGGTTTTCCGCCTTCGAGCCCGACACATTGACGAACACTACTTCGAGCTTCTCGCCCATGCTCTCCTGGATGGATTGAATGGATGCGATGTCCCGCTGGTTCTGCGTCGCGAACGCGCTCTTGGTGAGATCGGAAAGCACCACTACCTGCGAACGGATCTCCTGCCGGCCCTGCACCATCTCGACCGCCTGGGCCACCGCGGTCGCGATGCCCTGTCCGCCGCCATCGCCAGGCTCGGAATCCTTGATTAGGTCGAGAGCACGCGAAGGATCGGAAGACCAGCCGGCGGCAACTTCATTGCGATCGCCCGAAACAATGAGCGCACATCGGCTCGGTTGTTGAATGTCCTTGAAGAGATCCGTCGCCACTTTCTTCGCCGACTCGAAAGGCACGAATTCATTGCCGGATTCGTCCGCGGTCAGCATCTTCATGCTGGCGGAGGTATCGAGCACGACAACAAGATTGCGCGGCGCAAGACTCTCGGAAGACATGAAAGGCCGCGCCATCGCCGCGACCAGAAGCGCAATGACCAGAAGGCGAATGAGTAACTGGAGCGGATCGACGAGACGGGCGGCGAAGACGTTGTCTCTCTTTTCGGAACGCAGTAGCCAGGTGCCGGGGAATTCCTGGACGGGAAACCTGTTGCGCGCGATCAGATGGATGATGATCGGCGCGGCAAGACCCGCGAGGCCGGTAAGCATGGATGCGTAGAGGAAGCTCATGCTGCCATTCCTCGAAGATTCAGAGCTTGGCGGAACCGGGGTTGGAGTAACGCCTTCAGGCGGGCTCTTCGCTTGCGGCAGGACGCACAGACCCGGCTAAAGCCGTTACTCCAACTCCGCGCTTCGGGGTTGGCATGTTGGAGTAACGCCTTCAGGCGGGCTCTGCGTGCGTGGCCAGACGCCCAGACCCGGCTAAAGCCGTTACTCCAACTCCGTGCTTCGGGAGTGATGAGTATTAGGCTCACTCTCATCGCTGTCTCCGAAAGATGAGATAGTCCCGCAACACCACTTCGATCGGGTCGCTTGTATTTACCAGGCGGTAGTCCGCGCCCGAACCTGTGCTGCCGTTGCGGATTTCGGTGCAAAACTGGTTAAGTCGATTCAGGTAGTCCTGGCGCTGGCGGATGGGATCGAGCATGACTTCCTGGTCGGTTTCGATGTCCCGGAAGTTGGAGAGATCCTCGTAGGGGAATTCGATTTCGTCGTGATCGAGGAGATGGAAGAGCACGACTTCGTGTCCCTGGACGATCAGGTGGCGGATGCCGTCGATGGTCTGCTCGACGTCGCCGTGACAATCGCTGATCAGAACGAAGATGCCGCGGCGGCGGAGGCGTTGTGCAACTTTCTTCAGGACATTGCTGAGGTCGGTGACAGACTCTGCCTGTAAGTCTTCGAGTCTTGAAAGCAGGCTGAGGAGATGGCGCTGGCCCTGTCGGGGCGGGAGAAAATCAACGATGTCGTCTTTGAACGTGATGAGCCCGGCCGCGTCCTGCTGCTTGATGATGAGGTGACACAGCGAGGCGGCGAGGTAGTTGCCGTATTCGAGTTTCTTGAGCCGGCGGGGATCAATCGGCTGGTAGTCCATCGACCCGCTGATGTCCAGCAGACAGACGACGTTCATGTTCGATTCCATCTCGAACCGTTTGACGAAATGTCTTTCCGTTCGAGCGTAGGCCTTCCAATCGATGAGTTTTGGAGCGTCGCCGGGCGCGTATTCGCGGTAATCCTTGAACTCGACGCTGTAGCCGTAGAAAGGCGAGCGATGCCGCGAGGCGTAGAGTCCCTCGACTAGAAATCGGGCGACGATTTCTATGTTGGGGAGAGAACGCAGGATCTCAGGATCGAGGAATCGGAATGTTGAGGAAGTCATTGGTGTTCATTAGACGACACAGGGGTTGGAGTAACGCCTTTATTTAGGCGGGTCTGGGAGGTCACCGGCGCGCGCCCGGCTAAAGCCGTTACTCCAACTCCGGCATCGATTTCTGTAACTGCACCACAAACGATAAGTCTTTACTCCTCTCCTTCCTTCACAGCTTCCAGCAGACCACTCACGACCTGGTCGTTATTCACGCCGTCGGCCATGGCGGCGAAGTTGGTGACGATGCGGTGGCGGAGGACGGCGTGGGCGACGGCTTTGACGTCTTCGACGGTGGCCTGGAGGTTTCCTCTCAGGAGGGCGCGGGACTTGGCGCCGAGTGAGAGGTACTGGCCGGCTCTTGGGCCGGAGCCCCAGGCGAGGTATTTCTTGGATATTTCTGGTGCGTTGTCGTCGTTGATGTGGGTGGCGACCACGAGACGGGAAATGTAATCGAGGACGTGCTCGCTGATGGGCACCATGCGGACGACTTCACGCAGTTCGAGGACTTCGGAGCCGCTTAGAACGGAATCCGGCTCGCCGAGGCTGCCGGCGGTGGTCTGGCGGATGATCTCCTTTAGGTCGTCGATGGGCGGGTAATCGATGTTGATCATGAACATGAACCGGTCGAGTTGGGCTTCGGGCAGCGGATACGTTCCTTCCTGCTCGATGGGGTTCTGGGTGGCCATGACGAAGAAAGGCTCTTCGAGTTTGCGGGTCTCGTTACCGGCGGAGACCTGTTTTTCCTGCATGGCCTCCATCAGCGCTGCCTGGGTCTTGGGCGGCGTGCGGTTGATTTCGTCTGCGAGCAGCAGGTTGGTGAAGACGGGGCCCTGGCGGAAGACGAATTCCTTGCGACCCGTGCTGTGATCCTCTTCGAGGATCTCCGTTCCGGTGATGTCGGAAGGCATCATGTCGGGCGTGAACTGGATGCGCTTGAAATCCATGGAAAGGATTTTGCCCAGCGTGCTGACCAGCAGCGTCTTGGCCAGGCCGGGCACGCCGACGAGGAGGACGTGTCCGCCAGCGAACATGGAAGTCAGGACGAGGTCGACGAGGTCTTCCTGGCCGATGATGACCTTGCGGATTTCAGCGAGGATCTTGTCGCGGGCCTGGTGGGCTCTTTCTACTAGTTGGAGATCTACGTTTTCAGTGTCAGGCATGATGAAGAAGAATGGAGTGGTGGAGTATTGGAGTGTTGGAAGAAAGGAGCGCAGCGTAACGATTAACTGTTCAACCTGATTCACCTGCCGCGCAAGGGACTTGTCGATTTAAAGATGCCACCGGCTTGCCCGACGGAGGCTCACATTTCGGATTTGCGGGCATGCTGATGACAGCTTCCAAAGCGTGAAACTCCACTGGGCAAGCCCGTGGCTTCTCTTGAATGCCTCCTCATCTGTAGTTTCCGTTGTCCTTGAATTTTGCAGAAACGCGGGTGACGGATTTGAGCGATCCGCCCATCCGCTGGCGATCGATGCTGTCAGTACAGATCTTCAGAACTTCACGCACGTCATAGCCGAGGTGGCGGATGGGCAGCTTACCCTTGGTCACCAGGGGCAGATTGCAGTGGGCGATGACATCGAGTTCTTCCGGAATGCGGACGCCCGCGTCCATGAGGCCCTGCACCACGTGCTCGGCGAGATTATCGTCGCCGATGATGAGGGCATCGGGTCGTTCCTTCTGTTTCTTGTGCACGAGCAGATGGCTGAGATGGCGGGCCTGGGCCGGGTAGTCCAGGCTGACTTGGTGAAGCCAGTAATCGCGGGTGGAAAGCGGGGCACCGCGTGTACGGCTTCGGATGCTGCGGCAGTAGGAAGCGAAGTTGCCGGGACAGGTGATAAGGGCCAGGCGACGCCGTCCTCGCTCGGAGAAGCTGCGGAAGGCGTTGTCCATGAATGAAGGACCGTCGAATTCCACGACCGGCAACTGTGGCATGTCGGCGTCTCGTGTCATGATGGCGATACGAGGCATGCCCGGATGTTCCAGCACGGGGGGCCCGCGCCAGTAATGGCACTGGGTGGTGAAGATCAGGCCGGCGACCTGTTGCGTCAGGACATCGGTGACGAGTTCCTGATCCTGTTCGGATCCCGTGTGGTCATTACTGCGGAAGTAAAGTCGGACCCTGCGAGGGGTGTCATCGGCATTAATCGTTTCGGCCTCCGCGGCAAGGGAGCGATAGAACAGCGAAGTCTCCAGATCCGCCGCGTCGCTGAGGAAGACCATGCCGTAACAACATAGGTGCGGCGGATGTTCAGAGACGAAAGTTCCGAGCTTTCCCCGCGCCTGAACGAACCCGCCTTCGATTAGGCAATCCAGGGCCCGCTGCACGGTAACCCGACTGGCCCGAAACTGCCTCTCCAGCTCGGTGCGCGTTGGAAGCCGTCCACCGGTGGGGAAGGCACCACCAACGATCTGACCGCGAAGGGCAGTTTCAATTTCCTGACGTTTACCGTTTTGCATCCGAATCTGACAGCGCAGGAGCTATTTCAGCCGAAGCCGTGCTGAAATTTGTAGTTTACTCGCGAGTAAACTATATAAAACATATCTTTAAGGAAGACAAACGCTGGAACTTCGTGAAGGTTTGCCGAATCCAGTTCTTGTCTGGATTGCAGAGGTGACAGGTGTATCATCCACCGAAACTCCTTGACGCGATCTTAATCCGATGGCGAAGAAAATCGGCCCTTACGAAATCATTGAGAAGCTCGGCGATGGGCAGATGGGTATGGTGTACAAGGCGAAGAAGGACGACGGTACCCTCGTCGCTCTAAAAGTGCTCAAATCGGAACTCGCCGAGGCGAGCTCCTTTGTCCGGAGATTCGAGAGAGAGGCCAAGGCTGCCCTCACGTTTGATCACCCTTACCTGGTGAAGGCCTTCGATGTGGGCAAGGCGGAAGGTTACTACTTTTTTGCGATGGAATATGTGGATGGTGAAGACCTGCAGTTGAAGCTCAAACGAGGCGAAAGTCTTGACGAAGGGCAGGCACTCTATGTTGCCAAGTGCGTGGCAGAGGCCCTGCAGTTCGCCTGGGAGCGCAACATCGTCCATCGAGACATTAAGCCGGCGAACATCATGATTCAGGTGGATGGCCGTATTCGGCTGATGGATCTTGGCCTGGCCAAAGACGTCACAGACGAGAATGCCACCGTCACCCAGGCCGGCGGCGTCCTTGGCTCGCCGGCCTACGCCGCGCCGGAGCAGCTCGAAGGTAAAGTGGACGTGGATGTGCGCGCGGACCTGTACGCACTGGGCACGACGCTTTTTCATCTCACATGCGGAAGGCCCCCCTTTATTGGGCCGTCCGCCGGTGTCGTGGCATCCAACAACCTCACTGAGCCGTTGCCCAACCCAAAGGAGATCAACCCGGATCTTTCGGAGCCATTCTGTGAATTGCTCGGTGGCCTCACCGAAAAGAAAGCTGACGACCGGTTTCAGAATCCGACCGATTTCCTCGAGGCCATCGAAAGAGTTCTCAAAGGCGAGTCCGTCTCAAAGAACCGGTCTACAAAGGCAATCCCCGGTGCTGTCAGTCGTTCGCGGATCAAAGCCAGCGCCACCCGGGACGAGCCCGGCTTGCCCTTCCCTCCATACGCTGCGGTCTTGGTTCTTATGATCGGACTGGGAGCTGTTTACTTCTTTAAACAGAGAGACTCCGGCCCCAGACACCTCACCAGGGCCAACAAAGGAGCGACCCCAAAACAGGAAACCAAATCAGTCAATCGGAGAGAGGTGACACCAGATCGCGGCAAAGCCACGGAAGAGGTCCATAAACTTCCGGCCGCAATGACGGCGGGAAAGAGTGGAGACGACCACAGGCAAGCTGAAAGAGACGCGCCCCAAACAGCGGATTCGGGACGCCTGCAACAGACAGACACAAGCCAGCCAACGTCGGCGGCCAAAAACAGAACTGAAGAGGGGAACGGGGCCGCGCTTCAAACCGAGAAGACCAAGCCCGTCGATCCGCAGAAAACTGAGCAGGTGAAAGTAAGCAAAGTGGTCGTGCCTCAATGGGCTCCTCTGATACCGGAGGTGGTCAACGTCCAGAATGGCTCCACCCTCTCCCTGCGGCCTGATTATTCGTTGCTCATGAGCCGTGCGAACGCCAAGACCGAAGTCTACGGAATTCGCATGTCTTCTCCGCTGGACAAGATCACGGGCGTACGGATTGAGGTCCTGCCTGATCCAGTATGGGGTGGCCAGTTGTCGCCCTGCGCGGGCGGCAAATTCGCTCTTACAGAATTCGAAGTCTTCAGGCGAGTGAAAGGGGGAGCATTGGAGCGCGTCGTGATGGGTGCAGCAGAAGCGACGCACTCGCAGGGGGACCAGCCGATCTCCAATGTCATCGACGGCAAAGCTGAAACTCCGTGGGGTATTCATCCCAGGGGCAAAGAGGCCCAAACGGCCATGGTGCTGCCCAGGGTGCCTGTCAAGGGCACCAAAGACGAGCTTCTCCTCGTTCGAATCCGGCAGGAGGCCAAGGATCCGGGGCGCTTGATAGGGAGATTTCGGATTTCCGTGACGGATTTTGAATCTCCCGATTTGACTGCGCCTCTTATAAAATCTCCGCCAATTCAATTGCCGCCCCTTACACCCCGGCTTCTCGGCAACACAGTGCTGGGCAAAGGCAAGAAGGACCTGCAGCAAGGCACACTTAATGTGTACGCAGGCAGCCCCGTTCCCGCTCCGGGTTTTATTCGTGAGATACTGATTCACACGGAAGGACTGGGCGGGCGCTTCGGTTTTCACATTCTGCGTCCATCCAATGGCAAGCATCAGCTTGTGTACTCACACACGTTCGAATCTAAAAAGAAGGGGATCGTTACTTTCAAACTGCCCGCGCTTGTCGTCGTGGAGAAGGGAGATCTGATTGCCCATCATGCACACTTCGGTGCCACCTATGTGGTCAGGAAAGACAGTAAAGACCTCACCTTTCATCCCTTTAATGTGAGTAAACTGAAATCTGCTGCAAAGCTCGATCTGAGTAAAGAGAAACGGACAGAAAGTCCCAGGGCCTATCTTCTTTCTGCCCACTTCATCCCCGACCCCGTCCGTCTGCCGGCCTTTCGTTCAAAGAAAGAGCAGGCATGGCACGTCATGATGGAGAGCTTCTGGGATCCTTACATCGAGAGTATGAGGTCGAAGGATTTCGATGCGGCCATGAAAACTCTCGGACCCGTGAAGGAACATCCGATTTTGCATAAGAATCTCAGCGGCGATGTTGAGCACATGCGCGGATTCTTTAAGCGAGTGGACGCAGGCATGCCCACGATGATTGGACGAACCGTTCGTGTGAAAGGGATCGGTATGAAGGTCCACAGAGTTGAGAACGGCAGACTCAAACTGAAACAAGGTGCGACCGAGATAGACCTTGGCAGCGAAATCCTGGACCAGACGATAATTCTGAAATTGGGGCTTCCGCAAGGTAAGACGCAGACACACGTAAAAGCGTTGTACCACTATTTATTCAGCCCATCCGCAGCCATTCGGTCTATTGAGGCAGCAATAGAGGCAGGGAGCCACATGGGAGTTTACCTCAGTCGCATGAAACCGCGACTTCTCCTGTCTTGCACTGCGTCCGGGGCCAAAGCAGAGGTGCACGCCAAATCGCGGGGACATTGGGTGCCCTTGAGAACCAATGAAACATTGCCTCTCGAGTTGGAGATGCGGTCCGGGGGCACTTTCCGTGTCACCGTCAACAAGACCGGTTATTCTCCTGAAGAGATCCAGGTCGTCCCGAATCGCAAGGGTGATTTCATTCAGAAGGTCACGCTCCGGAAGATCCGGCTGCCCGCAGGATTCAAGCGCGCTTCTGGTGGCAAAGATCGTTTCGACAATCCCATCAGAAAAAAGGGAATCGGGGCACTGCCCGGAGAAATCGTTCACAGAAAGTCTGACATGCACATGGTGCTCATGCCGTCCGGCGAATTCACCATGGGTTCGGCTGCCGACAAACCGAAACACAAGGTGAGGATCTCGCTGCCGTTCTACGTAGGAAAGTACGAAATGACTCAATCAGAGTGGGCAAAGGCAATGCCCAAAGAGAAAAGTCATAGCAGCCCTGACATGCCGGCAACTTCCGTAGACTGGCACAAGATTCAGGAACTCGTGCTTGCGTTGAACAAGGGCCTGGGATCCTCAGGCAGGTTCGCTCATGTATCGGAAGCACAGTGGGAGTATGCGTGCCGAGCCGGATCGACGGGTAAGTACTGCTTCGGCGACAACGCGGCCAAGCTGGGTGAGTACGCCTGGTTCAGTGGAAATTCAGGCGGAAAGATGAAAGTGGTCGGAGGAAAGAAACCAAACGCATGGGGCGTCTACGACATGCATGGAAACGCCTGGGAATTTGTCTTCGACGGATGGGGTAACTATTCCTCGAAACCTCAGAGAGACCCGTTGGGGCCTGAGAATCCAAAGGAATGTGTAGTCCGTGGGCTCGGAGCGAATAAGAGCGCAAATGATGTACGTTGTTCCATACGCCAGAAGTGGAGCAAGAAGAACCCCAATGGAATGATCGGATTCAGACTGGTTCTGAATCTGAGATAGGCGGAAGCCTGTCCGTCAGTCACGCGCCAACTGCGCTCCGCACAACCGGCCGCTGGTCATGGCCCACGCGATGTGCAGGCCATGCCCCCAGAGGATCTGGCCTCCCAGACCATTCTGACCAACTGCGTAAAGACCGGGGATCGGTTTTTCATTCTCGTCCAGGACACGAAATGCCTGGTCAATAGCGGCACCACCCTCGGTGGTCGTGAAGTAGGCCTTGGCCGGGCCGAGCAGACACCAGCGTTTGCCCTCGAGGGGAGGCCGGCCATTTCGATCGCCACTGTTGTATGTGTCCACCGTTTTGATGAGCGTATCAGTTGGGATACCTCTCACTCGGGCGAGTTCGTCCAACCTGTCACCGGCGACCGCGACATCCGGGCGCAGGCGAAGGTAATCCTCCACATATGCGTAGGCAATTTTGGGCGCTGTCGAAATGAAGTGAGGCCATTCGCTGTAATGTTGGATCAGTCTCTCATCGAGAAGGATGTAGGCCCTTTTGTCCGGCTGTTCCGCTATCGCTATTTCACGCTCTGTTTCCCTGGTCTCGTCACAGAAACGTTCGCCTCTGGAATTAATCAGGATCGCTCCGTCATCGAAAAGCGAATCTTCCGGATGCTGCCAGGTGACCAGAAGCCTCCGGATCATCGCCTGCAGAACGAAGCCAGGCACAAGCGGCAGCAGCAGACCCATGAGCTTGGCCAGAAAACCGTGCGTTGGCAGGACCTGCTGGAACGTGCGGCCAGGTGGCGGAATGAAACGGAGCTCCGGCCCGTACGTGATGTCCATGTTAAGCAGCTTTGCGCCGGCCTTCTCTGCGAGGCGATGGCCGTCGCCGGTGGAGTGCGGATTGATGCCCTCGACGCTGGTAAATCGGTCCCCCTTGAAGCGTCCGATGAGCTCCGGTGAATTGGTGTAATCTCCACCCGCGAGGATGACCCCGCGCTTTGCGGTCAGAGTAGTCGGACTATTATCGATCAACGCTCCCACGCCTGTGACGCCCTTCTCAGACTGAATGAGTTCCCGTGCATCCGCGTTACACAGAATGGTCCCACCCAGCCGCAGCAGGTGTGATTGCAGGGCGGCGATGTATGCCTTGGCACCGGGGACGACGTTGTGCATTCGCGGCACACGATTCGGCGGCTCGGGGCTCGGGCCGTGGAAACTCAGCCCCATACCGGTCAGCCAGTCCAGAGTGTCGGAAGCATTCTCGAGCAGGAACCTTCGGAGCTCGCCGTTGTTGCATGCCTCGATCTCGGGCGCGGCAAACTTGCCTGCATCGACCGCATGGTCGTCAGGATTGTCGTCGATACCGGCCCTCGTCTGGAAGGCCGTCGAGTTGGCCGTAAACGACCCCACTGCGATCCCCGTTGTTCCGCCAAGCTGTGGCTGTTTCTCGAGCAGAACGACACTGCACCCATGTTCTGCCGCGCTGACCGCGGCAGACAGCCCGCTGCCTCCGCCGCCAACGATGATTACGTCGAATGTCATGAGAAGAAAAGGGGCAGAAAAATGAAAGGCAGAAATATGAAAGGCAAAAATATGAAGGCAGGGGGATCAGGGCAAGAGGGTAGGAAGTGGCAAGCCGGATGCCGATTCCTGAATTCTGAATCCCAAAAGCAGCTCCGCTCCTCAACTCTGCTGGTTGTCCGTGGAGACTCCTTATAGAATCCGAAATTCCAAAATCATCATTCTTAAGAAGGCATCCAATGAAAACCATCGCTTATGCGCTGACTTCGCTTTTCCTGTTCGCGTTGCTTCCATTCCAGGACGCCACGGCCGATAGAAAGCGGAAGAAGGCCGGTATCGAAAAAGAAGAACCCACATGGCGCGAGATTATTGACAAGCAGAAGAAAGAGAAAAGTGACTATCGGATCTACGTGGCTCGCGGCCTCATTCAGCAGGAAGAAGGGGATTTCAAGAAGGCCCTTGATTTATATAAGAAAGCTCTGAAGTACAACCCGAAGTGTACCCAGGCCCATATCCAGAGCGCCTACTGCCAGGATCGGCTCGGAGAGACAACCGAAGCAGTCACCTCATTGCGAATCGCCGTTCGAATGGAAGAAGGCCACGCAGACGCGCATTACCTGCTGGGTTACCTGTATGTGAAACAATATCGAATCTCCTCGGCAGAAGAGCAATTGGCATTGCTCAAGAAACTCGATGCCGATAAGGCGGCCAAGCTTCAGACCGTTCTGGATAACAAGAAGAAGCTGCTGGAGTCTCTGCAAAAGTAGTCGGTGGCAATCGGGTATCCGAGTCTGGATGTCAGGCACCATCGGATTACGTGCCCGAACCGGGACAAGCGGATGCGTCTTTCATGCGCAGGGTTGGCCCAACCACTCTCGAACCATGGATACCTACCTCTATCGCCACGATGAGATCCTGACCGAACGGCCCTACGGATTCGATGCCGATGAAGATGGCTGGCTATGGGAGGGCTGCGGTACTAATCGCCTCACAGGGCACAATCTGGATACCGCGGAATGCATTCAGATACCGGTGCCTGAGATGGGTGGCCGCCGTATCTATGAATCGTTCTGCTGGCACGGCAAAGTAGTCATGGTTCTGGGCGATGGGCCTTTCTACCTGGTCTATGACGTGAGCAAGCGCGAGGCTACCCGAGTCGAGATCCCTGCTGAGCAGCCCATCACCTGGTACGGCACTAAGACTCAGGAAGACAAACTGATCCTCTTCGAACGCTCCGAATCCAGGGCGATCATCCTGGATGGACCGGACGCGACGCCTCGCGCTGTGCAGTGTCCGTTCGAAGGGCAATTGGCGAGTGGGTCGCAACAGTCGGATGGTCTCATTTATTCATCACTGTCAGATCCCAATCGTATTATCACTTTCGACCCGAAGGCGGAGAAGTTCGTTGACGAGTTTGCCTCTCCCTTTCCCGAGGCCGGATTGTCCGGGCGGCACGAGCACAACGGCGTGATCTACTTTGCCGATTCCAGTGGGGGTAGATTGGTGCCGTTCGATATGAACCGGAGGCAGTGGCTCGATCCGGTTGCCACGCCCGACCACGGCAGCGTTTACGGTTTTATCGGGGGAGCGTTCAGCTTTCAGGGCAAGGGATATTACTGCCTGAGCTCGTATGCAGCGCAGAGCCGCCTCGATGTGAAGACGCGGAAGATCATCATTCCCGATGGCCCTCTCAGCGTGGATGGCAAACCTTTTCGCTTTCTTGAACGCTACCTCGTTTTCGATCCTGAATTGCAGAGCTTCGAATACCTGGCGGCGCCTGAACAACCTGACGGGGTCCCGCTGTTGTGCTACGCATGGGCCGATGAGGACCGATTCGCGATCACGGGAATGATCATCCCCTTCGCTGAGCCGGGCGAGCTCGGACGAAAATACGGCCATTGGATCGTGCTTCAATCTGAGCCGGCGAAGGACGAGCCGGGGTTCGGACCGCACGACATCAACTTCGACCGCAAACAGCACCTCGCGCAATACCGCCGGACCTATCCACGTTCGCATTCGGTTTTCATCGTTCAGGAGCAGTGGTCACCTGCGACCAGAAATCTCATCGGACCTGCTCTCCGCTATCCGCCAGGCAGGCAGGCGGAGCTGATCCGGCGCGCGGCTGACACCGATGCGCCCAAATACTGGAACGAACTGGCTCTCAGTATCACCCGCAACTGCGAAACGGACGCGGAAAGGGTTCGCCGTGTGGGCGGGTTCATCCATCGCCATACCTATTACACGCCCAATCAGGAGCCTGAATCGAGCGACCCAATCGTCGCGCTTGAATCGCACGATGTCTGCTGCGGGAATGGCGTCAACATCTCTATAAGACTGCTGGAAGCACTCGGCATTCCTGTCCGAAGCGTCGGCCTCAGCCACCACGTGGTTGCCGAGGCCGAATACGATGACGGCTGGCATTTATTGGACGCCAAGTTTTTCGGAGCGAATCAGCCGAACCGGGATGGCTATGTGCCGACGGTAGAGGAATTGAAAGCGGATATCTATTTCGCGGACGCATTCTCTCAGGATTGCTTCGTCTTCGATCCAGAGCTGCTCACCAGCGAAGACGGTTTCGGCATCCAGGGCTATGTCTTCGGACCGTGGGGCAGTGAGCCTTTTTATTCCTACTACCTCGGGGCGGATAAGGAGCACCCACCAACGCTGCCTCATTCCCTGCCCGCGGAGCGGCTGCCGGAACAGCGCGTCCGACTCAACTGGTCTCGCTCGCTCAAAGCAGGTGGAGGGGCAATCGAATACGAGGTCAGCGTCTTCGGGGACAGGGAATGTAGAGTTTGCCTGTTTCAGGAAACGACCAGTCAGACCTCCCTCGACTATGACGTGCCCGAAGAAAACTGGATGTATTACGTGGAAGTCCGGGCGAAGTGTGACCACCGTGAAAAGACCCCGGAGACTTGGTATCCCGCGGCGAGATCCAATTTCGTCTACGTGCCCGAGGAACAGTACGGCTGGTATGGGTTGGTGTGAGACTCGAATGATCCCGTCACGCCGCCGAGGCACTTGAACTGTCCGAGTTACCCGCAGGCAGACTGAAATACCCGAAAGTAATTTTCGCCAAGGACTTTCTTGATGATCTCGTCTGAGTGCCCTCTCTCTTGAAGGGCCTCGGTGATGGACGGCAAATGGGTGGCATCACAGATCAAGTCGCCACCTCCATCGAAGTCGGAACCGATGCCGGCATGGTCCGGGCCGGCCAATTGGATGATGTGATCGATGTGATGAATGAGTTTTTCAAAGGTGGGCTCATGGTCGTCGACGAAGTCGCGCACGAAAGTCACGCCGATCACTCCGCCGTTTTGTGCGATGGCTTTTATCTGTTCGTCTCTCAGATTGCGCGGGTGATCCCAGAGAGCCCGGCAGTTACTGTGGGAAGCGATGATCGGGCGAGTGGCGGTATCCAGTACATCGTAAAAGCCTCTTTCACTTATGTGCGAGACATCAACGATGATGCCGATCTCATTCATCTCTTTGACGAGGTCGGTGCCGAAATTGGTAAGCCCGGCATTGCGATGTTCCTCTGCGTTTCCCGTGGATGCCCAGGTGTTCAGGTTGTGGGTAATGCCAATGGAGCGAACGCCGACCTCGTATAGTGAATGCAGCGTATTGAGGCTGCGGTCGATGCCTTCGCTGTTTTCGATGGCGAGGATGGCCGCGAGCCGGCCGGCGTCTTTCGCATCGACGATGTCATCCGCACAACGGGCAATCTGAATCACCTCAGGATGTACTTTTACCTCCTGATGGAAGAAGCCGAGTGCATCCATCGCGTAAGCCAGGTGATTATGCCAGGCCCTGGTGACATCCACCGCGAAGAAGGCCGCGTCCAGGCCGCCCTGTTTCATTTTGGGAAAGTTGAGCTGGACATTAGCGCTGGCAATGTGATCGCGCAGGTACCTGACTGTGCCGCTGTGGCCTGCGGGCGCCTCACCGCCTGCAAAACTGATGTTGCGGCGGATGTGGGCGACAATCGAGTCGTTGTGGGAATCGATTGTGAGGGCGTTCTGATGGAGTGAATTCTTGGGCATGGTTCAGCCTCTTTGAAAGACGGCGCTCTGCTGCGCTACGCGACGGCCTTCTGGCGTCCGTTATCAAGCTGAATTGGTAGAGGCGGAGAGCGGCAAGGTCAAGGCAAAACTTGCGCCTTGCCGGCCCCCGTTCTCCAGTTGGAGGTCGCCGCCGAGCTGGCGGGCCAGGCGTCGGGACAGGGCGAGGCCGAGTCCAACGCCTGCTGCAGTGTGGGCTGCTTCTGCTGCAGATTTCGTGAAAGGCTGGAAGAGGCGGGCGGCATCGGGTCCTTCGATACCGGGGCCGTGGTCGCGGACGCGGAGGATGCCCGCGGTGCCGTTGCGGCTGGTTTCAACGTGGATGGTCTTGTCTTCGGCCTCCTGCGCGTATTTGGACGCGTTGTCGACCAGGTTGAAGAGGATCTGCTCGACGGCCGATGCATCAGTGCGCACCTTTGGCATGTCCGCTTCGGCGGTCACATCAACGAGCATCCCGTTTTGCTCGGCCCGGGCGATTAGGCGTTCCTTGACGCGCTCCACTATTTCAGAGAGTTGTATCTCTTCGATCTGGCCGCGGGCGCGGCCTCGCTCGAGGCGGGCATAAGAAAGAACATTCTCGACAAGGTGGCTGAGCCGATCTGCCTCGACACAGAGCGTGTTGAGGTACTGTCTGCGTTTCGATTCGTCCTTGACCATTCCGTCAGCGAGCATTTCGGAATACATGCGGAAGGTAGTCAGAGGAGTGCGCAGTTCGTGGGTGACGGCCGAAACAAACGCGCCGCGGCGCTCGCTCAGGGTAACGACTCCAAACAGCAAAACGATCACCGCGACCGTGGCGACGGCCAGGCACGCGGCGGCAATAAAAAGTGTCAAGCGGATAGGCGAATCACTGGAATCGATGCCGACGACGGTTTGCCCCGGCACCAGCCTGGCGGGAAGTGAGGCAAGCATTCGCAACGGCGTAGCGGGATTTGTCTCCTTGACCGGGTCGAGTCGGACTTCCTCAAACAGATCCCTGATGTCATCGAGCAGCCATTTCTGGACGCCGGGCCAGTCGATCCAGAAGCCTTGAATCGTGTCTTTGCCGTTCTGCGAGATTTTGCGGGCATAGACGAGCTCGTCGCCGATCCAGATGGGTTTCATGATCCCTGTCTGTATGGGGGACCGCTTGACCTGAATGTCATTGCTGGCTTGTTTCCGGTATCCGGCGTAAGCAGATTTTGAACGCTTCTGAAGCTCGAGGTTGTTCCGGAAATTCTGCCACTGGCGGGGGGTGTCATTCGCTATCTCCTGCTGTTCCTGTTGCCCTTGAGAGATATTGTCGATGAAGTCGTTAGTGGGAGTCTGAAGCGCGGCAGCACACGACATCGCGGGGGAAGGCACGAGGCTCTGGAATTGCTTCAGAGACTTTTCTGATTCGACGATTTTTTCGTGACTCACATATTTGACCTCCGCGATATCACGCATGTTTCCAGACGGCACTTGAGGCGAAGTTACTTTTCCATCAGGGCCGATCTGAAAGTGAAGTTTGATGTGATCTTCTCTCCCCACCAGGAGTGGCGAAGGGACGAGCACTTCTCCTTTCTGAATCTCGGTGTACAGCTTGGTGTAGGCCCGCTCGGTCTGATAGAAGGAGTTGTACGCGGAATGGGGCCGGGCGTTTTCAACCCCGATGAGCTCAGCCATGGAGGCATCCATACGCCACAGGGCCAGGCGGATGCTCTCTTCGAGGCGGGCGTTAGCACGGGCCTCAGTCTCGGCGCGATCGAGCCGAAGAACCGTGAAGCTCGTCCAACTCATGGCTGCCACACCGATGGCGAGACAGATGCCCGCAACGACCCAGATTTGCCAGGGGCGACTCATGGGAAGAATGGTTAATGGTTGATGGCTGACGCCGAGGGCGTAGCGAGCATGTAGCCTTTGCCGCGGACGGTCAGGATGACTTTGGGGTCCTGCTTGCTGTCGCGGAGTTTTTCGCGGAGGCGGGCGATGTGCATGTCGATGGTGCGGGTCTCGACGCCGCGGGTGCTGATGCGCCAGACACGGGTGAGGATTTCGTCACGTGAGATGGCGCGGCCGGCGTTGCGGGCGAGATAGGTGAGGACCTCCATTTCCTTCTCGGACAACGCCACGCTTTCGCCATCTTCGAATTGAACTTCACAGCGATTGAGATCGGCGCGGCCCCCGGGGAATTCTATTTCTTCGACCTCGACGGGGCGTTCCGGGCTGCGTCGTATGACGGCATCGATGCGGGCTAGGAGTTCTTTCACACTGAACGGTTTCACCACGTAATCATCCGCGCCCAGACGAAGGCCCTGGACGCGATCGTTTTCCGCGCCGCGAGCCGTGAGGATGATCACTGGCTGCGTCGGCCGCAGCTTGCGGATCTCGCGAAGGATGTCGAGTCCTTCGATGCCCGGCAGAACCAGATCGAGCAGAAGCAGGTCGTAATCGCACTTGAGGGAAAGTTCGAGCCCCTTGTGGCCTTCGGCGGCCTCGAGGGTCTGGAAGCCATCGAATTCAAGCGCATCAACTATGCCCTGGCGGATGGATGGGTCGTCTTCGATGACAAGGATGCGGCTCATGAGGAATGGTTGATGGTTGACGGTTGATGGAAGAATGCAGAAATGGAAGAGCGGAAGAATGGAAGCTGGAGCAATGGAGGCCATCTCCATTGCTCCAGCTTCCCATTAATCCATCCCTCCTGTCTTCTTCCTACTTGAAAGTATAAGCTTTCTTTTCAGCCTGTTCGCGGACGGTCTTGATCATAACTGCATCGAGGGTGTCCTCACCTTTTTTTGCGGCGAGGGCTTTGCTCTCTTTTGCGATGTAAGTACGGCGCGCTGTATTGAGATCGTTTATCTGCTTCTGGATCTTGGCGCGGGTGGCCTGCTTCTCCTTCACGTAATTGCCCAGCTCCTCTTCGGTGAGCTTCTGCAGATCGGCAGGGAGGTCCTCCTTCTTGAGCTTTTTGAGATCTACCTTGCCATCTTTACACGCGTCGACGAGATCCCAGGATGCATTGCGATAGTAGCCAGACGCCTTGGACAACTGGCGCTGGACAAAGCTGCCCTGGCCGGCTGACTTGGTGTTGGCTTCCTGCTCCTCCTGTCGCTTCTTGTTTTTCTCGCCTTGGGCGCCGAAGGGAATGTAGGTCTTGTTGAGCTCGAGGCCGAGCTGGCCGATCTCTTTATCCTGCGGGGCGGCGATGGCGACGACCTGCTTGTTCTGGTCGATGTTCATGTAAGAACCGTCAGCAAGGAGTGCGCCGTCCTTCCAGTGTGTTGAGATGCCTTGCGCCATAGGGCCGCAGAAGATGGTGTTGACCATGATGCCTTTGGAGATGGCGATTTTGCACGCGTCCTTGTAGTTGACGTCGCCCTGGGTGAAGGGCTCGTTTCCCGCGATGAAGATGACTTTGTAGTCCTTGGCGCCTTTGCTCCATGACAGCGATTCCGACGCGGCCTTGATGACCTTGCCGCAGTATTCGTCGCCGCCGTTCGTGCGGAGCGCGAAGAGTTGTTCGGAAACCTTGTCGAGGTCGGTAGAGAGCGGAACGATCATGCGGATGTAACCCTCGGAGGCCGGTATTGAGCTCTTGCCGTATTCGTAGAGCGCAACCTGCAGGTCCGGGCGCTTGCCGTTCTGTTCGGCGAGGGCGAATTCGTTGACGACTTTCCAGAGCTGGGTCTTGGCCTGTTCGATGAGGCCGGACATGCTCCCGCTGGTGTCGAGCAAAATGGCGACCTGGATGGTCGGGCCCTTCTGTGCGGCGACGGTGGTTTTGACTTCGGCGGCGTTTGCCCAACGGCTTACTGCCAGCAGACAGGTGATGGCGAGGAACTGCTTCATGATAGTTCTCCTTTGCAGTGGTCGGTGGTTCAGGGGTTAACGAGAGATCTTGTTGTACTTGATGCCCTTCTTGGCGGCCTGGCCCTGGATGGACTTGAAGATGCCATTATCGAGCTTGGGATCTTCTTTGGTCTTGGCGACGAGGTCTTCCAGGTGCTTTTGGCGTTTGGCGTCGAGGGCATGGATCTGTTTCTGAATGTCCTGGCGTTTCTTCAACTTGGCCTCGCAGAATTCCTTCTGCTCTTTGGCGGACATCTTCTGCAGGTTTTCAGGCAGTTTCTCCTTCTTGATCTTGTCGAGCTTTACCTTGCCGTTCACGATGTCGTTAATGAGCTCGTTGTTACCCGCGAAATTCCATGCACCGGCAGCGCTTCCGTTGAAGACGCTGCGCCGTGCCTGGGATTCGACGGATGCCTTGCTGTAGATCTCTTTGGCGACCTCGTCTTTCTTGAGGCGGGTCTTGATCTCCTTCTGTGTGCCGTAATAGACGCGTGTGGTGTCGAGGTCTTTGGCCAGTTTGGCGAGCTTTTTATCAAAGGGCGTAGTCGGCAGGATGGCGCCGCCGGATTGCTCGACTCGAAAGTAATTGCCTTCAGCGCGCTTGGCGATATCGCGCCAGACAGGCTCGGTGCCCCCATTGCTGCCGCACTGGATGGTGTTGATGATCAGACCTGCCTTGGCCGCCTGCTGGCAGGTTTCCGGATACTTGACGTCGTCCTTGTAGTCCATGTGAGGCGGGCAATCGCCGACCAGGAAGATGACCTGGTAGGTCTTGGGATCTTTGCTCCAACTGATATCCGCGACCGCTTCATGCAGTCCCTGATTGACGCTTTCGGGAGTATCACCGCCGCCGCCGGCCTGGAACGCCATCAGCTCTTTGTAAATGGCATCCAGGTCGTCAGACAGATCGAATCGTTTGGTGATATAAGCGTCGCGCCGATCGCGGTAGCCGATGAGGCCGAGCTTGATGTAGGGCGTGGGTTTGGTGGTGGCGAGGGTGTTTGCGATGGCCCAGATTTTATCTTTGGCCGCTGCGATAAGGCCGCTCATGCTGCCAGTGGTGTCGAGCACAAAGACGACCTCAACCTTGGGCTGTTCATTCACCTGGGTTGGCTGTTGCTTGTCCGCGTGGGCCGGACAACTTAAGGCAAAAGCGATGGCGACGATGCATGAAAAGACTCTCATGACTGTTTTCCTTGGGGATAGGGGAGGACGATTACTTGGCTACTTTTGCCTTTTTCAGGTTTGCGAAGGGCGCATTCCTTACGAGCACCGATTTGCCGTCGATGGACAGCAGAATATCGCCCCGCAGCGAGACACTGCCCTGGCGGCCCTGCTGGGCGAGAGTGGCGGTGAGGTCGTTGAATTCTTTGCTGCCGAATTCGATGACCTTTTCTGGCTTGGCCTTTTCGTCTTTATCGACGACCCGGCTGTCTACCCAGCGGCCGTTCTTGCGATAAAAGCACAAGTCGTTGACCTGCTGGACGCTGGTGATCTCGACTCGCTTGAGATTCTGGTCGAGATAGCCGTTGCTGATGTTGAGGCTCTTCTGGCCTTTCTGAAGCTGGCGATTGTAATCCTGATTCCATGAACCGATGCCTGATCTATTGCCATGGGAGCGGCGGACGAAATTGCCTTCGGCTTGTTTGAGAATTCTTTCCTTATTCTTCAAATCCGTTCCCTCACGTGCCAGGAATGCGGTGTATTCGGTCAGGATGCCGAACTCTGTAGAAAGACGGACGACCTCGTCTACAAGTTCCTTAATTTTTGGATCTAATTTGCTGGCCTGATGGATGGGCAGCGGGCCGCCGTTGGCGCCGGCCATACGGATGGCATCGAGCAGAATGCCGATCTGCCGGCTGGCCCACAGGCGCGGCACAAAGCCGTTTTTTGTTGTGGCGCGCTCCAGGCCAAAGTCGAATTCAAAGGTCCGCCTCTTGCCAAAATAATTTCCTTCGAGCTTGAATTTCAGCGGCTCGTTGCCGATGTACTGGCCGAGCAGGATGAGTTGGTCGTCCTCGAAAAGATCGGGCAGCTTGTTTGGGATAAGGTCGCGAATGCGGCCGAGATCGGGCTTGCCACTTTTGGTCAGCGAGAGGGTGGGCGATGCGAGCACCGGGCCCGAAAGACGTTTGAAGACCTGGCCGACTTTTACTTCGACGTCTTCTTTGGGCAGCACAACGGTGGTGGTAGCCCGCGTCTGCGATGCAATGTTTTCGAGAAGCGGGGTGTTGACATCGACGCCGACGCCGAAGGTGAAAACTCTTCTGTTGAACGGATTGGATTTGACCGCGGTTTCACGAATGACCTTTTCCGCGGTCTCTCCGATGGTCGGCAGGCCGTCCGTGAGAAACAGGACGATCGGCAGCGTGTCTTCGATTGGTTTCTGTTTGAGCGATTCGACCAGCGCGTCGTGGATATTCGTGCCTCCCCGCGGGTAGACGCTCTTGAGGTAACGCCGGGCCGCGGTAATGGTGGCGTCGCTCTTGATGACCGGCTGCGCCGAAAAAGATTCGACTGCCTGGTTGTAAACGATGATGTTGAATGCCTCCCCGTCTTCGAGCCCGCCGAGGACCTGCATCGCCGCCTCGCGCACCTGCTTGATCTTTTCGCCATTCATGCTGCCGGAGCGGTCGATGACAAGAGTGACCTCGCGGCGGATTCTGTTCTGGACAACCTTGGGGCTCGCGGGCAGCCCCGCCAGGAGAAGAAAATAGCCCCCGCCGATCTTGGGATCGGGATAGGCCATCAGCGAGGCGGTCACACCGGCCTTATCCAACAGGTATGAAAGCCGAAACGGGCCGGGCTCGGTCGTCGCGGTCTGCACGACTTTCGCAGCCATGAGATTGGGCCCCTTCCGCACAAAGTCGATCTCATGGCTGGGCGAGTAAACCGTCGAGATCGGCTTCTTGGATTTGATGGAGACCGAGACATTCCACGGAACGCGGTAAGCGAGGGACTCGCTGCGGGGCAGGTAGTAATCAATTCGATTGGCATCCGCTGGAAGGAGGTTTTCGTAGGTCAGCCGAATCTTTTGCGTGCCCCGTGGCTCGACCGGAAAGACGCTCGAACGGATCAGATTGAAACCGATGAATTCCAGCAGGGCCGGGTCTTTCACCTGCGCGACGATGGAATTGTAGATCCTACGCGCCTCTTCCTTTCGGAGGAGCTGCGCGGTCGGCGCCTTGGCATTGCCCTGGAAATCGAGGCCTTTTATTACCGCTCCATCAGGAACGGGCACGACCATCTCTGCTTCGAGCCGCTGATTGGTCGGGTTGCTGAGCGCGATTTCCATGGTCGTGGTGGCGGCCTGTTCGACAATGACCACGCCCACGTTGACGCCGGTAATCAGCACCCGAGCCGGTTGGGGTCGAACGGAAAATGAACGGGTCTGCGGCACGACGATGTGCGAGGCCCACGCACGGCGAGCGCTGGATGTGAGATTCTGGGCTGCCAACTGCGGCAGCAGAAACCAGATGGCTGCAAGGGCGGTTAAGAGAGACTTCATGACGACCTCCATGATTTGATGGTTGTTTTCAGTTCGCTGCCAAGCGTAACATGGCTTTGCCCGATCCCGCGTAACAGCTTCGTAACAATAAAATGTGCAAGGCGATTTAAATAAGCTTTACCTGAACTCTTAGTGTAAGTATCATTCCCCATCCCGGTTGGGAGGGGAATTGTTTGTTACCTGAATTGAGCGATTCTTGAAGACCCCATTGGGTTCATCCCAATGGGGTCTTCAAGAATCGCTCAATTCAGGTGTTAGTCATTTGATGCCTGGGAGCGTCAGATCCTTTTTCAGGGCCGAAACTGAGGGTGCTGGCAGATGCCCGATGACAAAATTCGAATAACTTGCCCGTACGAAGACTGCGGGCAGCGATTCAAGCTGGGCGCGAGCCTTGCCGGTAAGAAGGTGAAATGCGCCAAATGCCGGCGGCGTTTCTTGACACCCGCGAAACCCGGCGCCCCGGCATTAAAGGTGGCCGCTGACTCTCAAACGAAGACGGGCGCCACGGGCGCACTCGAGCCCGTGACCAAAGGCACCGGTGCGCTCGAACCCATCAGCAAAGGGACGGGCGCGCTCGAACCGAAAACAGGCGCCCAAAAGCCAGCCACTTCCGCGCTCGAGCCAATGAGCGGAAAAGCACCCGCGCAGCCCGCGGCAGATGACATGGGCTTGTCGCTCGATACTTCAGCGACCACAGGCAGCGGGCCGCAGCCGGCGGCGGATGACGACATGTCGCTGGCGGGCATCGATGTCTCCAAGCCGCGAACCACACTCCCCGATGATGCTGGTTTCGCCGACCCAATTACCAGTGCAGAAGAAGCTGCAGGCGACATGAGCCTTGGTCTCGCCGATTCTCCTCCCGCCACAAGCAGCGCGCCTGGCCTTGATGATGACATGCTGGAAGGGATCGATGTCAACAGACCTGCGACCACCTCGGCCACTGCCGGCACTCCCCTGCAGAGCGTCGATGACATGGAAATGGGCCTGGATACGCCCGCACCCTCTACCGGAGCTGAACCGGTCCAATTCAGCGATGAACCGGAGCAGGAGGCTAGCACTTGTCCGAAATGCCACGGCCCCGTCGTTGCCACCTTTCAGCGGTGCCCCACCTGTGGCACAAAAATAGGCGGAGCGGCAAAGAGTGGCGCGGCAAAGGGGCCCAAACGTAAGCTGCCCATCTTCAAGATCGCGGCCCTGTTGATGCTGGGGACATTCCTTTACGGCGGATACTGGTTTTGGAATCGCACACGACTGGTTGGAATCGCAGGCGCTATCCGGGAAGGCAAAGTTTTGGTCAAGAAGGGGCTCACTAAAGTCGGCGTATCCGAGGAGGATGTGGATAAGGCATTGAACGCGGTTGAGAAAAAGATCTCGCAGGACCGCATCGTAGTCGCAACCGAGGATCAACTGGAAATCGAAGACGCGAACAAGAAAATGAAGGTCAGGCAGGGCCAGCCGATGATCCAGAAAAAGGTAGAGGAAGGCCGGGCCAAGGTGATCCTCAAAACTCCGAATGGTGACATTGTAGGTTGGGTGCCCGCGGAGAAGGTGGTCGAAGTTGTCGATTTCGATCGATCTGACCTGCTCGGCGTTAAGGATGAGCAGCCGAAGAAGCACTCCGGACCGGTTGCGGATCTTGTGTTCAAAGACGACGGCAAGTTTCTTTCAAGCGTCGCCTCGAGCAGCGCAGAAGTAAACATCTGGCATGCATCCAAATCCCGCCTCATCCGGTCATACCAGGGCCATCAGTCTAAAGTGGTCGGGGCGGCCTTTTTATCGGACGGAGCTGTGGTGTCGGCCGAGAGCGAAACAGGCGCCAAGGTGTGGGATCCGCTGACCACCGCTACTCTGCGGAAGCTTCCCGATTTCAAAGGTTTCTTCAGACCCATTGGAGACAACAGATGTATCGAGGTCCATGAAGGCAAAATCAAAATATGGGATCTGAAGCAGGGCCGGATGGCTTCTTCCGCAGAGGTGGCCCTCGAGACCAGCACGATTCGCATCAGCCGCACAAAGCTGCTGGCCAGGAATGCGGAGGGAAAGTTTCTATCCATCAAGCTTCCGAGCCTGGAAGCAGGCGGCGAATTCGAGGCGCCCTTCGAATACTCAGGTTATGACATCAGCCCGGACGGCATCCTTGTAGCCTTTGTGCCCGCCGAGCGAGGCCAAATCGTGTTGGTGGATAGCAGCAGCGGTGAGGAGAAAGCCAAGTTTTCCTACTCCGGCGCCCCTGCCGCACAACGGGGCCAGCGATCCGTGCAATTCTGCGGATCGAGCGGTCACCTCGCAGTGGTGAAAAGCGGGAAGCAGGTGGAAGTCATCCAGATTTCCAAAGTGCTCGGAGTGGAAATCAAGAAAACCATAAATTCCAAAGCCGGAACGCAGATCACAACCATCGCCTCGGCACCTTCTGGCAGGATGCTTGGAGTCGGCTATTCGGATGGCTCGGTTCAAGCCCACTCACTGGATTTCATTAAGACGTCGACCGGCAGCAGTGGGGGAACGGCAGTGGCTGCCACTAAGGCGGAGAAGACCGCCCTACGAAATTACACCTTTATCAAACAGTTCATCCTTAACAAAAAACCGGAGATGGCCAGGATGTATTTCAAGGGGCTCAAGCGGGCCAACCCCGACAGCCCGCTGGTGGCAAAGGCCAGAGAACAGATGGTGGCCGCGGGAATCGATATGGACTGATGGGGTATGTTTGCGCGCATCTTGCCAGCGTAGACAATGCTATCGCGACGAGATAAGAAATAGATCTTCGACTTGTCCGACTAACCCGCAGTTACTATCCAACATAATGAGGTGATTGAAATGCGTAAGACAGCAATGATCGCTCTCGGTGGGGTTGCCGTGCTTGCCCTGCTGACTCACAAGAGCGCAGACGGGTCCGACCTGCCCTGGGCAAAAGATGTGAAGACCGCCATTCTGACGGCAAAGAAAGAAAAACGGTTGATGATGCTCGACTTCACCGCCAAGTGGTGAGGCGCGTGCAAAGAGCTGGACCGTGTCACGTTCGGCAATAAAAAGGCAAAAGATATTCTCAAAGGCATCGTCATCGTTAAAGTCGATGCGGATGAGCAGGTCAACGCGCTGATCTATAAGAAATATGACGTGCAGCTTCTGCCCACTCTTCTATTTGTGGACCCAGACGGCAAGAAACTGAACCTGGTGAATATGGCAAGCATTGATGAGCTGGCCAAGGCAGTACAGAAAGCCAAGTCAAAGATTAAGTAACAAAGAACTTCCTGTCCGTTAGAGGCTTCCCATCCGGGAAGCCTTTTTTTGTGCCAAAGCCCTATTTCAATTCATTCTGAAACTGATAGTCTGGCGGCCATCAGGGCTGTCTGTCAGGTAGTTCGCTATGAGATCTCCAGACCCGCATTCACTATCAGCTGGATTTCAGGTCGGGAATTGCCGGATCACCGAGCAATTGGGAGTGGGCGGTAGGGGCGTGGTTTACAAAGCAATTCAAGAGCCCCTCGATAGGGAGGTCGCGGTAAAAATCCTGGCACCGCAGCAGGTGAAACGCGGCAGAGACTACGTCAGCCGTTTCCTGCAGGAAGCAAAGATGGCGGCCCGCCTCCACCATCCCAATATCGTCGACGTGTATGGCGCGGGCGAGGAGGACGGACTGTATTACATCGTGATGGAGTATGTTAAAGGAAACAGTCTCGATCGGCTCTTGAAGGGCGATCTGATCACGGATACAGGATTCTGGCTGGACCTGATGTCCCAGGCATGTGAAGCCCTCGTGGAATCTCACGAAAACGGGATCATCCACCGCGATATTAAACCGGCGAACATGCTCCTCGATGCAAGAAACTCCGTAAAGCTGACAGACTTCGGTCTTGCGGTCTGGGCCGAAGGCGGAGTCAGCGGCTCGCAAGACGTGGCCGGTACCCCGTACTACATACCGCCCGAGGTGATGAACGACACGCCATTGGATGCTCGAAGCGACATCTACTCACTCGGAGCAACCTTCTTTCACTGCCTGACCGGGCGTTTCCTGTTCCAGGGCGAATCGCCCATGATCGTAATCCTGAAGCATGCCAAAGACCCGCCTGTATCCATCAAAGAATGCCGGCCGGACCTGCCCGATGCGATCTGCAGCCTCATCATGAGCATGATCCAGAAAGATCCCGACAGCCGGCCGCAGAACATGAAGACCATCCTCATGGATGTGCAGTCACTCAGCATGCCCGCCACACTGAACCAGCCCGCGCCCATCTTGCCCGAAGACATGCCGGCGACGCTCGTCGAACGACCCGCAGCCGCGGCCCCGCCGGCACCGGCCGAGATTTCGAGCCGCTCGTCTGTCCTCGTCGGCCAGGAAGGCAAATTCAAAGCAAAGAGGTTCTCCGTGGCGGTCAACGGTATTACCACTATCGGCCGCCTGAGCGACAACGATATCGTGATGCCTGACGAAACCATATCGAGGCAACACTGCACCATCGAAGCCAGAGGCAAGGGCTTCATACTCCGAGACAAGGGCAGCTCGAACGGCTGCAGGATCAATGGAGAAAAAGTGGCTGAGGGAACTGTCTCGGCGGGCGATTCGGTGAGAATCGGAAAGGTGGATTTCAAATTCTTCGTGATGGCCGTTTCAGAAGATGCTTACCAACTGGCCGAGCTTCTCGTTCAGCGGGGGCTGCTCAGCCCCAAAGAGGCCAAGGATGCGCTGAACGAGCTCGCCCAGGAGCGCAACCGTAAAGCCCAAAGCACTCTCGGACAGATCCTGGTCGAGGGAGGCAAAGTGAGCAGCATCCAACTCGATGATTCGTTGGGCAAACTGGATAGTAGTTCCAAACGCAATTACACCGTCAAGGTCAGGTTGGTCAAGACCTCCGGCCCTGCCGCTCCCACTCGTGGAAACCCAATACCTGATGCCATAGGCGGCCAGAAGACATCGGTCATCCGAAGGCCCGAATTTGAAAAACCTATGCCACTTCCTTCAGAGGGAGATGAAATGGAGCTGCTGGACGACGTCGCTCCGCCAGCCCCAAGGACCGGCAAGCCAACCCAGAGCCCAGAACCACCGCCCGAGCCAGCCGCACCTGAGCCAGCGCCCGCGCCTGATTTCTCCGACGCGGAGCTCAGCCTTGACGACGATTCCAGCCCGTCCCCACAGCCGGACATGAGCTCTGAAGATGATGATGAGAACGCTCCAGCCAACCTGAGCGGTTTTGTGAGCGAAGATTCGCTCTTCGGCCAGGTGTCCGTGTGTTCGAAATGCAAGGAGATCATTATGATGAGCGATGTCACCAGCGGCGAGGCGAAATACGTGAACAGCAAGCTCTATTGCGTGAAATGCGCGTCAGCGCAGTAGACTTGCACGAAACCCGACACCCATGGAGATAGCAATGTCTAGAGTCGTCACCTTCGGAGAAATCATGCTCCGCCTTTCGCCGCCGGGCTTTCAGCGTTTCGTGCAGGCCCAGTCCTTTGACGTTACCTATGGAGGCGGCGAAGCAAACGTAGCCGTCTCGCTCGCCGGATTCGGGCTGCACACGAGCTTCGTCACCTGCCTGCCCGACAATGACCTCGGCCATTGCGCCGCCAGTGCCGTCCGGGCCGCCGGCGCTGACGTGTCACACGTGGCCTGGCAGGGCAACCGGCTTGGAATCTACTTTCTGGAAAATGGTGCGTCTCAGAGGCCCTCGAAGGTCGTTTACGACCGTTCTGAATCCTCCATCTCCCAGGTCCAGCCGGGAGACATTGATTGGGCCGCCACCTTCGAAGGCGCGACCTGGTTTCATTGGACAGGAATCACGCCCGCCATCAGCCAATCCGCGGCGGACACTTGCCTGGAGGCGTGCCGGGCCGCAAAGGAGGCAGGGCTGACAATCTCCGCCGATCTGAATTTCCGCAAGAAACTCTGGAACTACGGCAGGCCCGCATCCGAAGTCATGCCCGGCCTCGTGCAATACGTTGACGTGGCCATCGGGAACGAAGAGGACGCGGAAAAGGTATTCGGCATCAAGCCGCCCGAGGTGGATGTCGAAGGCGGCAAAGTATCAGCCTCCGCTTACCAGCATGTCTGCGACGAGCTGACGGGCCGCTTTCCCAACCTGAAGAAGGTCGCCATCACCCTCCGCGGCAGCATCAACGCCTCTCACAACACCTGGAGCGGCCTGCTTTATGACGGAAACGAGATGCACATCGCCCGCGATTACGACATCACCCACATCGTCGACCGGGTCGGCGGAGGAGACAGCTTCGCGGCCGGCCTGATCTTCGCGCTCATCTCCGAAAAGAGCGCTGCCGACGCCATCAACTTCGCGGTCGCCGCAAGCTGCCTCAAGCACACCATCCCCGGGGACTGCAACCTGGTAACGGCCGATGAAGTTGAAGCTCTGGCCGGCGGTTCAGGTTCGGGCCGCGTGCAGAGGTAGGGGAACGTTCGTAGTGATCCGCTTCAGCGGCTGAAAGAAACCGGTCACTGTCCTATTCTATCTGTGGCTTGAACTTCCCCTCAGATCTGCTTCCCATGAATCGCAGGAAATTCATTCGGCGCGTGGTGATGGGCACCATCGCTGCCGCAGCGGGAACGACTTTCTATACCATCAAGGTTGAGCCTCACTGGGTGAAGGTCATAAGAAGAAATCTCCCGATCCGGAATCTGCCTGTGGATCTGGCTGGCAAACGGATCGTGCAGATCAGCGATCTGCATATCGGGCCGATCGTGGATGATGCCTATATGAAGGAGATGCTCACCAGAGTGGCGGGCTTGCTCCCCGACCTGCTCGTGATTACTGGCGACTTCCTGACGTATCAAGACAAAGAGAGCGTAACGAAGGCAGTCCACACCATTGAAAGCCTCGGCGATACGCTCAAGAAGTGCGTCGGTATTTTCGGAAATCACGACTACGGCAACGGCTGGTCTGACGAGGGCATCGGGAATAATCTCGAATCTTCTTTGAACGCTCTGGGCATGCGCATTCTCAGAAATGAGATCCACGAATGGCAGGGATTGCAGATAGCGGGGATGGACGATTACTGGGGGCCGAACTTCGACGCAGAGGCCGTGATGTCGCGCGTGGATGCTGACCGCGCCGGGCTGGTCCTGTGCCACAATCCGGACGTGGTTGACCTGCCATTGTGGGGTGACTACAAGGGATGGATACTCTCCGGCCACACACACGGGGGCCAATGTAAACCTCCGTTTCTGTCGCCGCCGATCCTGCCCGTCCAGAACAGTCGATATTCTCGTGGAGAGTTCGCTCTGGAAGGCGGAAGACGCCTCTACATCAATGCCGGCCTGGGCTACCTGGCCCAGGTCAGATTCAACGTGCGTCCGGAGATCACCGAGTTTGTATTGCAGCAGAAGGTCTGAAGCTCGGGCATCAACCATCAACCATTAACCATCAACCATATGTTATATGCCGTCATCATGGCCGGAGGTTCCGGCACACGTTTTTGGCCCCGCAGCAGGAAGTCGCGCCCCAAGCATCACATCGCCATTGCGGGCGATAAGACCATGATCCAACAGACGCTCGAACGGCTCGAAGGCGAAGTGCCTCTCGAGCGGACCCTGGTGGTCACCATCGGCGAACAAGTCGCGATGACCCGTGAGCAGTTGCCGGAGCTTCCGCCTGAAAACATCATCGCCGAACCGCAGGCGCGCAACACCGCGGCGGCGGTTGGGCTCGGTGCGATTCATGTGAAGGCGCGCAGCGGAGACACGGACGCCACCATGCTGGTGGTGACTGCGGATCATGTCATCCAGCCGAAATCCGAATTCTGGCAAAACGTCAGGCTTGCAGAGTCACTGGCTGCGGATGGCAAGACACTTGTCATCTTTGGCATTCCACCGACCTGGGGGAATCCAGGTTTCGGTTACATCCACCGAGGTGAGGAAGCGGAAAACGCCGGCAGCTACCAGGTGGCACGATTCGAAGAGAAGCCGGCCCCGGACATCGCCACGCAATGGGCCGAGAGCGGCGACTATTATTGGAACAGCGGGATGTTTGTCTGGAAGACGTCGACCATCCTGAGCGAGCTGGAACAGCATGAACCGGAAATTCATGCATCGCTGAAACGTATCGAAGACAGCTTCGGTTCTGACAATGCGGAGGAGGTGTTGGTCACCGAATACAGCAGTATCAAGAAGCTGCCTATCGACAAAGCCGTGATGGAGCGTGCCGCGCAAGTGAAGGTGGTGGAAGCGACATTCGGCTGGGACGACGTTGGCTCCTGGAAAGCTGTGCCCAATCACCACAAACCCGACGAGTCGGGTAACACCGCGGTCGGCTCTCATGAAGCCATCGAGACTAGTGGCTGCATTGTTGCGGCCGAGCCGGGACACCTCGTCGCCACATTCGGCGTGGAGGATCTGATCATCGTCCAAACAAAAGATGCCACCCTGGTGTGCCGCAAGGACGATGCTGAAAACGTCAAGAAGATTGTGGAACGAATCGAAGAGCGCGGATTGGAGGAATACCTCTGAGTGGTCGTATCCTTGCCATTGATTACGGTCGGCGCCGCGTCGGTTTTGCGATCAGCGACGCGCTGGGGATCACTGCGCAGCCTTTAGAGACTCAGCGTCCTGCCTCGCGCGCAGAGCTCCTGGCGCATATCGGTGAGCTCATCAAGGAAAAGGAAGTGCACAAAATCGTTCTCGGCCACCCGCTGAATATGGACGGCACAAAGAGTGAGATGACGGACGAAGTCGAATCTTTCGCCGAAGAGCTCGAGGCAGCAGCCAATCTTTCGGTCGAGTTGTGGGACGAGCGCCTGACCTCCTGGGAGGCCGAGGAGATCCTCGGCAAAGCAGGTCTGACGAAGAAGCAACAGCGTGAGAAAGGCGCCGTAGATCGGATGGCCGCACAGATTCTTTTGAAGAGCTACATGGAAGCGCATCCTTGAAATGATCGCGCTATCAGGAACCGGAACCTTTCGATACGAGACCGGCAGCGACGCTTTTCTTCATCAGCGCGGCTGTTGCCCGCCCGGTTGTTTTCTCCGTATCTTTGATTCAATTGCCAAGTTTAGTATTGTCGCTGCCCATCAGCCGAAGCAACAGAATGAGCCATTCTCAAACTCAGAAGATCTATGTTGCCGCCAGTCTGCCGGAGGCCGTTACGAGGATCAGAGAAGAACTCGGACCGGCGGCGGTCATCCTTTCAACGCGTGAGGTAGAAGGCGCGAATGGCAACCAGGTCGAGGTAGTCGCTGGTGTGCCCCACACCCACCCTTCGGTCAGAGATCCTTACATTGGCTTTTCCAGGGTCGGAGGGCTTGCGTCCGAGCTCATCAAGCTGCAGGAAGCCGTCGTTCATCCGCTGCGATTTCCGGATATGTATCGGCGGCTCGGAATTCGGCCGCCGGGCGGGATACTGCTGCACGGGCCGGTGGGCTGCGGAAAATCACTCGTCGTGCAGACGCTCATCGAAGAATGCGGTGCGAGCTTTTTCCCGCTTCACGGCCCTTCAATGCTTGCTGCCCATGCCCACGGGAACGCACCTAACTTTCAGGCACTTTTCGATCAGGCTCACCAGAAGGCGCCTTCGATTATCTTTCTTGATGAGATTGAGGCGATTGGTTCCAACGGGGCAGATTCTGCAAGTGTGGAGCATCGTCTGTTAACCCAGGTTCTCCATCTGATGGACCGGATATATCTGTCGGACGGGGTCATCGTCATTGCGGCAACCAACCGGCCTGAAGATCTTGACCCGGCACTCAGACGGCCGGGGCGATTCGACAGGGAGATCGAGATTCCTGTTCCAGATTCCGAGGGCCGACTGGAGATCCTTCAGATTTACACGGCCCGAATGAGCCTGGCACCCGATACAGACCTGTCCGCTGTTGCCGAAAACACGCACGGCTTCACCGGCGCGGATCTGAGCAGGCTCTGCCAGGAGGCCGGTATGACTGCAATTCGCACGGGCGCCTCTCGCCCCGTCATTCATGCCAATCATTTTGAAGAGGCCCTGGCCCATAGCCGCCCCGACGCTCTGAAATCGCTGGCAACGAAGCGGCCGATGACGCGGTGGGACGACATCGGCGGAATGGACGAAGTAAAAAAAGCGTTGGAGGACGCGATCATCCTCCCGCTTCGGAAGCCCGAGCTTTTCGAGAAAATGCGGCTCAGACCTACGAACGGGATTCTTCTCGCCGGTCCGCCGGGAACAGGTAAAACCCTCATCGCACGCGCTGCGGCAAACGAATGCGGGGTAAATTTCATCGTGGTGAACGGGCCTTCACTCGTTTCGAAATACCTGGGCGAATCGGAACGAAATATCCGTGACATGTTTGAGCAGGCCAGGCAGGTTCAGCCTTGCATTGTCTTCCTGGACGAGATCGATGCGCTCGCCCCTGTCCGGGGCGCGGACGCGCAGAATCAGCACAACAACCGGCTCGTCTCGCAACTGCTGGTCGAGATGGATGGCTTCTCTCCTTCGGAAGGCATCTTCTGCCTCGCGGCGAGCAACCGCCCCGATGCGATCGACCCCGCGCTTAAACGTCCCGGGCGCTTCGATAAAATAATCGAGGTGCCGTTGCCCGATGCCAGAGCGCGCAAAGCGATCGTGGAAATCCATCTCAAGGGGAGGCCGATGGAACACAACATCGACTGGCTTTTCGTCGAGCAGCTTCTCGACGGTCTCTCCGGTGCGGAGATTGAAGAGGTTTGCCGGCGCGCTTCGCTTTCGGCCATCAGAAAAGTGTTGGGCACGGAGACCAATATCGAGCCGTCTATCTCGCAGAAAGATCTGTCCGAATCCATTCTGGAGATGCGCGAAGCCAACGGCCTGGCGAGGCTGTCAGATAAAGCCCCTTCCATTCTGGTGGTGGATGACCTCCCGGAACAGTTGGAAAAGATCCAGCACAGCCTGGAGGGAAAGGGGATGTCAGTGGATGTCTTTCTCGATCCGATCGAGGCGAACGAATCGTTCGGAAACGTCAGATTCGATCTCGCTCTGATCGACCTGAACATGGAACGCATGCCCGGTCTGGAACTGCTCGCACACATTAGAGAACGGCAGCCGAATCTACCTGTCATCATGATGTCGACCACTCATGACACCACGACGGTGATTCATTCTTTCAGGCTTGGCGCCGTGGATTATCTGGAGAAGCCATTTGATGCCGACAACTTGCTCGAAGCTGTGAACAGGGCACTGGGTTAGTTAGCGGATACGTGTTAAGGCGGTCGGACCTGATGAGAACAGGATTGTTAAGGCTCAGCATTTTGTGACGCCTCTTCAGGGCTGAGGCACACATCTTCATCTGAACCCAGGGCGGTGCCCCGGGCTGACATGTTTGGCCCCTTCGGGGCGAGGAGTGTTCAGAATCGACTTCTTAGGAAGGAATGTGTCAGCCTGTCTTCTTAAATTTCTGAAAGCTCCCAACGGTTCAACCAGCCAACGCTTCCAGTGCTTTCAGTTCCTTCTCGATGGGGCTTTCTTCTGACACACCGCCCAGGCGTGGAAGGAGAACCGTCATCGCCCTCCGCAGCATGCGGATGCCGCCTGCGAATTTGACCAGCAGTTGCAGGAGGATGAAAGGCAGTATCCATACTAGCAACAGCGTGAAGAGGGCGTGCCGGAAGTAGTCATCCGCCAGATAGTTCGACGCAAGGAAGGAGACGATGCAGGTGTAGGCGACCTTCCCGCCGATGACAATGAACGGCAGATTCAGAATCAGTTGAAGCGAGCTGTGGCTGAGGGCCTGCGCGGTTTTCTCGATGGCTTCCGTTAATGAATGCACCCAGGCCGATGCGACCCGGTGTCGGAGCTCGTCGAGATCGGGAGAGATGTTCTCTTTTGCCAGAATCTCGCGGCTGAAACCTGCGTGGATGAGGGTGTCGGCGATGTCGGGCCATTGGCGATTCAACGCGGCCCGGTATTCGCGTAAGGCGTCTTCGACCCATTGGCTGTCCGATGCCTGGTCGATCGCCTGGGTGGTCTTCTTGTGCTTGACCGCGGACGAGATAGCGCCCCATGCCTGCATCACCGGACTGCCGATGCGGAGCACGCCTAATGCTCCGCTGCCCCACGAAAGCAGCTTTGACCAGATCGCCACCAGCCAGCCTACCGGTCCCCATGAAAGCTGGGCCATGCGCTGATAGAGCATGACATCCATGGCGAACAGCTCTTCACCGCCCTTGCGCTCCATGGATACGACCGCGGCTTTGAGCGCGTCCTGCTGAAGCGCGGCAATCTGTTCTGTTGTGTCCGCGGAAGCCTGAATTGTTTCAGTGGCCTGCGCCGCCACCGAATTCTGAACATACTCCGCAAGATGTTCGGCCTGCTGAATCCGTCGGTCTTGAACCACACTGCCGCGATTGAGCTCTCCGAAGAGTAATTCCTGAACCTTGTCGAATTCATCAAAGCTGTGCAGAGGGCCGGCACCTTCGGACCAATCCGGTTTGGACAGATGGCTGCGTCCGGACGCACAGAACACTTCGATGGATTCGCGAGACCATGCGCGGCTCAGATGCTTCTCGAAATCGGGTCGGATGGTCTCTCTGAGTTCTGACTCCGGCCTGCGATCGCAATGGGTGAGAATGGCGTACACCGAATCCCTGGGGAACAGGTCGACGAGCGGGCGAAGGAAATCGATATTGTCCAACCGCTTGGGATTCTCCGAATTGAAAACGCACAGCAGAACATCGGACGCGGCGATCACCTTCTCGACCAGCGGGCGATGCTCCGGGCATTTTTCACTGTCGGTGTCCGGCGTATCAATGAGCAGCACGTGCTCGAGCGAGTGAGCGTTCGAGCTCGTGAGCACTCGAACTGTCTGCTCGCCCAGCGTATCGACTAAGGGGGCCGCGTCGTTCCGCTCTTTGCAGTAAACCGCGACATCACGAGTTGTGGGGCGGTCAATTCCGGAAGTAGATAGCTCATCTTCGCCGGAAAGCGCGTTGAGGAGCGTGGATTTGCCCGCGCCGCTTGGGCCGATAAGGGTGACGACGAGTTTTCGCTGCAGTCGTTGCTCAAGATTGTCGAGCAGCTTCAGTGCCTCTTTGCATTGGGCGGTCTGTCCTGCTGCGTGAAGCCAATGCGGAATGATGTCCAATTGGGCCTGGCTCGACCTGATTCTGGCGCGGCAGTTCTCGAGCGTGGCCGCCACTACCAGTTGCCGTTCGTGATTGGATTCATCCACTGCTCAGTTCCTCGATAGCCTTTTCAGCATTCTCGATCAGTTCGGTAGATTCCTCCAATCGGCGCCTGGCTTCGTGGAACAGATCGCCGGTGATGTGCTCCTGAAATAGTCTACCAATCAAGCTGGAACGATGTTGAAACCATTTTTGCACAACCGGTTCGAGCATTCCTTTGAGTTGCGCCTGGTCTGCTTCGCTGAGCCCTGTATTCGCCGGCAGCGCGGTAAGGGCCCAGAGATCGTTCAGTCCGAAGAGCCCTGTCACTTTCGCAGAAATTGTTGCAGCCGCGCCGGTCTGCGCACTGGCCACGGCCGAGCCTCCCACCACATCGCCAGTGGCAACGACGTAACTGATAGCCAGCACCGGCGGCACAAGATGAAGAGAGGCGAACAGCGTCTCCCGGATCTTCTGAGTGAAGCCCATGTTCACGCGAAAGTCATTCAAGACATTCACTAAATCCTGATCAAATGAATGGTCGAGATCGGAAGAAGTGGCGGGTACATCGATGACATCTTTCGCCCTCTCGTGAAGGCCCTTCAGCCGTTCCTGCCATTCCCTGCTCTGATAGTTATGGCGGGCCTCAAGGAGAGAAGGATGAATGTCGACAGTAAAATCGAAAGCACCACGATTGCCGGATGTCACGTTCGGAGCTTTGTCGCCCGTGATGCCCGCTGCTTTGCGAATCTCATCAATGAGCTCTCGAACATGGCCGCCCGCAGGATCGCTTTCCGTGGAACGTGAGGCGAGCTGATCGATGATGAGATGCCGATGCAGCTCACCCGCGGCCTCTTCGAGCTCCTCGATGCGTGCATCAAGAGTTTTGCCGGCCTCCTGCCTGCTGCTCTGCTTATTTGTCATCCATCGAAACGCCTTCAACCCGGCCTTGACAGGGAACCCCAGCACTCGGCTCGTGCCGCGAAGGAGCTTGATGCCCGCGGGACTCGATTCCTCCCACAGGCGATGCAAACGGTTACCGACATCCTGCACCGGCAGACTGACCAATCCCCGATAAACGCAATGGCTCTGAACGATGCGAAGCGAATCATGGTAAAGCTGGAGCTGCTTCCGAGAGAGGCCCGACTTCTCGGCCACCGAGCCAGCCTGCTGCAATACGTCATCCAAAATGAGGTTAATCTGCTCCTTCCGCATTTCGTGGATATTCAGGCCGCTGAGTAGATCCAATAGCGGCGGCACATCCTCGAGCGGCAACAGCTGCATCGGCTGGTTGCCCGCGGCGACTTCGTTCGAATCGTGCGCGCGGTAGATGCCGAGAATCTGTTCTTTCGATTGATCGCCGTAGAGATTCCGGGCCACCGTTGCTGCGTGTTCCAGGACCTGCTCGTTCGGATAACTTTCGTAAGCACGGTAAACCAGCACGCACGGCCTCTGCCCGATGTCGGTCAGGACCTTTCGAATGAATTCCGTATTCGCGAGATTGTTATAGGTGGCGTTGGTGAAGAGGTAGATGAGGACGTCGCACGCCTCGAGCACAGGCGCGGCCAGATCCCGGTTGGAGTATTCGCCGCCCGCGCCCGTATCGAAGTCCGGCGTATCCAGAAGAACGAGCCCTTCGTGCAGACCTTCGCAGGGCGCGTAGAGCGGGTCCCCGGGCGCGGTGAGTTGCTCTGCGTCTGTCAGCTCATCCGGATGAGTGCCGAAGGGCCGGAAGATTTCCTGAATCAGATCCCTCTTACCCAGCAGCTCAGGATGGGCCCCCACCAATACCCGCCGATTAAGCCCGGCCTTGCCGCCGACAGGGGAATAACTGTTCTGTGAAAGTGAATTGAACAGCGAAGATTTGCCGGCCGAGCCGCCTCCGCATATGGCTGCCATCAAAGGAAAATCAGGCGACAGCCGGGGCAGCAGCCGCTGTTCGATAGCGTGGCTCCAGCTCTGCAGATCTATGCCCGGTTCGAGCCTCAGTAAATCGACCAGGCCGGTGATGCTGTCGCGAAGCGATAGAAGAGCTGCTTGCATTGGCTGGTATGAACCACGCTGGAGAAACTAGAGATGTTCTGTGGATCATTCGATGAGCAGGAAGTCTTTGCAACCGCCTCTGCCTCACACCGAGGGCTCGATGATTGCCGACATGGAGCCCTTACACCTTTCCATCCTGGGGTCTTTACCGTAGGCGTGGATCTGGTCGCGCTTCAGTTCGGCATGCTCCATTGTCGTGGTGAGCACGATCACTCGACCCGTTGTGTCCACCTCTTCAGCGAGCTGGAAGCCCTTTTCTTCCGGATGGCCGAAGAGGGCTTTCAGCATTTCGATCACGTAAGCGTATGTATGGTCATCGTCATCCAGGAGGACGACGTTATATGGCGGCTGCCGCCGGGCTCTGGAATCTCTGTCCGTCACCGTCTCTGTCTCGGTGATTGTCCCATCGAGCTTTGCCATGCCAGCTCAGTTCCAGGGAGAGAAGTTTTCGCGGTTGATCATGTCATCCAGATCGGATGACGCGGATTTAGCGACCATTTTGCCGACGTAGACGAAAAGTGACAGGGCCCAGATATCCACTGGCCCGGCGCACAGCCCCGTATGATGATCGCCCGACCTATCGAGCTCTCGTTCGTAATGGTCAATCGCCTTCTCGAGCGAGCCGCTGTAGACCTCCATCTGGTTGGCAATATTGCTGTACTTTCCGGGCGGGAAGGATGCCATTCGGGCGAGGGCCATGAACGCTCCGTTTTCTTCGGAATTGTCCTCGTATTCGAAGCCCTCGAATTCCGTCGGGTTGTTAAGGAGCAGAAGCTGCGGCTTATCGACTTTGACGACCCCTTTGCGCACAACGGTATCGCCCACGTTCATCGCAGATTCGGACAGGAGTACATAGGCAAGCTCGGTTTCGCTTAATGTCAGCAGCGAGGATTGCCGCTGGCGAATGATCTGCGTTTCACCGAGGGCTCTCATGAAATCTTCCCGTAATGCCATTGCGTATCTCCGTTTTGCCGCAGAGCGACTGTCAAATCTGTTGAATTGGCCCGGCATTCTAGCACAAGGCACCGACAATGCTTTAAAGTCCGGCTTAGCCAGTTTCTCGGCATTCATGGCTCTTGATTCGATTTCTTCCATCGGAGCCGCCTGAACTTCGAACCGGCACACCCCCACGAATACAAGGCAATTTTGCCGCTGCCTAATGTCGAGTCGGTAGCTGCCAAATCGAGTTGATCGTCAAGAAATATTTCGATGTCCGGCCCGTTCAATGAGACCTTCAAGTCATACCACTTGTTCCTCTGATAACGTTTCTCATTCGATGCGAGAACCTTGTAGGTTTTGCCATCCTTGAGTGCCAGCACGTGGAATCCGCGCTGGTGATCCATGGCCCACAGGTAATAGCGGTCATCCGCCTGAATGCGGAATGCAACACCGAGAACATCATCGTCTGATGAGGCGATCTGGAGCAACATCTCACCATTGCCGGCGTCGGAAGAATGAACGCGAAGGGAGCCGGGACGTTCCATCGCCGGGTCCGGATCCTTGGCATTCCCCACACACAGATTGGAGAGCTCGGTCAGATAGTTGCCTTTCATTTGCCAATTGCTCTTCCCTTTGCCGGCGTCCTGAGTTCGCCAATCGGGTCCGACAAGGGGGATCATGTCCGGATCTATGATGAAAGTGACTTCTGAGACTGCGGTTGGTTGCCCGCCCATATACGAACGTGCCCTTATCGTTGTTGTCTTCTTAATTTCAATCTTCCCCGTCCATTGAGGCGAATTCCTGTCCGGCAGGCTGCCATCGTCCGTGTAGTGGACCTTCTGCTTTCGACTGCCGGATGCTAAACCCACCTCGAGGGGTTTGGCCGAAATCTTTCCGTCGGGCTCGAACAGTGGCGGACGAATACCGCGCGGCTGCAGGGCGATAGATGCCTTAATCGGATAGCTGCAACTGCAGCGGGCCGTGTAATCCGGCACGAGCACCAGCCCGCCTGCGGGTATCGCGTTAATCCAGCAACCGGGTCGAAGTCCCCCATAGTTTTCCGTGCCGAAACTTCCAGTCAGGTCGGTGTAGCCAAGAGTGGCCGATCGGAAAACCATCAGATGCTTCGAACTGGCGGCGATGCCACATCCATAGGAACGGGCGAATTGGAAGTCCTTTTTCTCACCGGTCAGCAGATCCCATGTCCCCGGCTCAGCGTAGATGGTGCGGTTATTAATCATCGGTCTTGAACGGATCTTCCTGGAATCAAAGGTCCACAGTCTTTTGCCCGTGGATGCCCGGCAGGCGAACATCTGCGAGCCCGTCTCAGAGGCGAGCCGGAATCGAGTCTTCTGATACGAGACCAGCAACACGTCATGCTCTTTACTCACTTCGAGAACCGTGCCCTGAATTTTTTCGGTGTCTTTCCACACGGTCTTTCCGGTGGAGGCGTCAAGCGCCAGCAAGAACGGAATCGGTGGCGGCGGTGGTTGTGGTGGCGATTGTTTTTCCTCTGTTTCGTTCTTGAGCTTCTCTTCGAATGGATCATCGGGCTTTGTTTCTGCATCGACCACCTTCGGCTTGGCGGGCCCAGATTTCCCGCGCCGCTTTTCTGCTTCCTTAATCTGTTCCCAAAGGTCTCCCCCGGCCAACGGTTGATCGATCAGGAAAACACGTTTGCCATCAAAAGCGATCGCGTTATGGCGAAGAGAATATTTCGCCTGGTAACGCCACTTCAGTTTGCCTGTGCCGGCATCCAGTGCGAAAAGCGTGTTGGATTCGGTGAACATGCCTTTCATGTCGCTCTTTCTGAACCGCCACTGGACCAGGTGTTCGGTATTGGCAGTCGTACCGAACAGAATGCCACCCGTGCAGGCGACGAAGCCCCACGTGTTCTCTTCCTTTCCTCCCGCCCCTGGAGCGTGGTATTCGGCCAACACTTCACCGGTCGCCTGATCGATTTTCAGGCACTTGCCTTTCGTCGCCACGAACAGGCCCTCCTCGGCAACGCACATGTTGCTGCCCGTTCCTGCGGTGCCCATCAGATGGTCCTGATCCAGCGGCTTCAGAATGCCCGGGAGAGGTATCTCCCACAGGTACCGCCCGTTGTAGGCATCCACGCACTTGATCCCGTCCATTCCTTCAATGAACATTCGTCCTTTGAAAAAAAGCGGCGCCGGCGCGCGGCCGTGGCGATTGGGCATACCCAGGCTCAAGTCAGAAAACCAGAGCAAGCCCAGAGGACCGCGCACGATTGAATCCTTGGAGCAGGTGGTGTTCCCAGGTCCGCTATATTGATGAGTCCACTCGCCGGCCCCCGCTAATGGACCACGCCTCTTTTCCAGCATCTTTCCAGGAGGGCCGATGAGTGCCATGCCACCGTAAGGCTTGAGCATTCTCGCCATTTCTTCAGAACGAAAAGACGTTGCATTCTTCCCAGCGACGCTTCGTCCTGAAACGACCAGGTCGGCAAAATAATTTGGGAACGGCGCATGCCCGGATTTGCTCAAGACAATTGTCACACGCTCGCCATAGAGCCCGGCATCGTCAAGTTTCCTTCTAGCCCTCTTCACGGATTCGGGATTGGAATCTACCGCATAAATCTGCAGCTTTGTCCTGCGGGCAAGCTCGAGAGTAAGATCGCCTTCTCCACAATCGAAATCAAGGCAGTAACCCTCGGTGACCTCGCACCTCCGAATGATCTCATCGGTCGCCCTGGAAAAATCATCAGGCTGCCTCGGAGCGTCATCGCCACTTTCAGCCGTGGTTTCGGCCGCTTCATGAATTTTCGTCTGGCCATCGCCTTCGCCAAAACAGTAGATCGTCCCCAGTTCATTGCTGACATACAACCGGCTGTCCGCCACAGCCATCGCCACGGGGTTGCCTTCGACAGATACGCTGGACACAGATTCGCCGGTAGTTGAATCAACCACGCTGACCTTGCCCTCATTTCCGAGGACCAGAGAGTTGCTGGCAACAATGAATCTGGTGGCGGCATGCGGGAGCTTCGGACCGATGACAAGGGCGTTCAGCACCCGCCTGGTCACCTGGTTTCCCTTTCGGTCGGAGCTGGCACTTTCTTTCCATACTTTCTGCCGTTCGATGGAAAACAGGTAAGTCCCGGCGGCCTTCCCGATCTGTTTTTTGATGCTGAATATCTTTTCCGGTGTAACCGCGACCAGGGATGCGGGAGCGCTCTTCCCGACGTACTGCCCGATATCAGGTCTATAGATGCCGCCGCCATTAAAGAACAGCGTGCCTGCAGCAACGATTTCGGCCCCGCCGCGCTTTGTGTTTTTCTGAAGATGAAAGTAGAGAAACTTTCCGTCACTGCGTCGAAAACCCGCTGGCACAGCGCGTCCATTGGGAGCAAGAAGGACATCTCCGGCAACCGCCAGGTCGCCCTGAATAGACACGCCGCTCAACGCGTTTGCGCCGCCGTGTGGTTGTCCCATGTACATCCAACCGGCGGTATCGTTCGTCCACAGAAATTTTCCAGATTCAGGATCGACCGCGTGCAGAAAGATCCCTTCTGACGGCCAGATGCCGGCAGAGAAGTAAAGCGTGTCATCTGCAATGACCGGGCCGCCCCGTGCCGGCCACCGCGAAATCATCCGGTCGTTACCAAGCAGCAGACTGTCTTCAGGACCGCCCCGAACTTTCCAGAGCAGTGAGCCTTCTTCTGCGTTCAGGCAATACAGGTAGCTATCGTCACTGACAAAGAAGATTCGATCTTTCCAGGCAAGCGGTGCGAACCGGACGGGGCCGTCTGAGAAGAACGTCCACCGCTCCTCACCCGTGGCTGCATCCAGTGCATAGAGCTTGCAGTCCGCGGAACTGGCGTAATAGAGCATCCCCCCCGCAACGATCGGTTGAAAGGCCCGATCAAATGACATCCGCTTGTCAGTCCAGGCAGGGCGCGGGAGGTGCCTGGACTTGCTGACCCACAGCAGGGACAGCTCCGCCGGCAGCTCGTCAGGTGAATACCCGCTTCTGCTGCTGTCACCTCGGAAGGTCGGCCAGTCGGAGGCGAACAACGAAGATGCAGAGCAAAACAGGATGAGAGATGCAGGACTCATGCTCGGTGCGGGCGGTGAGGTCAGTCCTTGATGACATTCGCCATATCCGGATGCAGCATAGCACTCTCCCCCTGCACGTCGAATGTCATTACGTGGCGTATTGCTGAGGGCCTCTCCAAATCCAAGGCTGTACGGTTTTAGGCACTTTTTCAGATCTGGGACATCCAGTCCCTTGTGCGGCCAATTGCCTGAAACAGTTGATCCAAAAAAAAGGCCCTGTGCGAATGAACGCACAGGGCGAGTGCCCTGCAACGGGATGGCGGCGATGTGGAACATTGCAGGGACTGCTGAGTGACCGTCGCCACTCAGGAAAGAATATTATAGGAGAGCCTGCCGGTGTGGCAAGCTAGTTTTGCGTAAAGGTGGAAAAATAAATGAACCGCATCGCTGATGGGCTCTTCCAGACTCAATTCAGTCCCAGAATTGCTCTATTCGTATCGGAATCACTTTCTCCGCCCGCAAAATCATCGAATGCAACGTCCGTAGCCTCGATGATATGTTCCGCAATGAACGGCGCCCCTTCCGCAGCCCCCTGCTCCGGGCTCTTCACGCAGCATTCCCACTCCATGACGGCCCATCCGTCAAAACCGGCCTCGGTCAGGAGAGTGAAGACCCTCTTAAAGTCTACCTGCCCATCTCCCAGAGAGCGGAAGCGTCCGGCACGGCCGGCCCAGGACTGGTAACCCCCGTACACTCCGACCCGGCCCGAAGGATTGAATTCCGCGTCTTTTACGTGAAATCCCGAGATCCGGCCGCCGTAGAGTTGAATAAACTGGAGGTAATCCAACTGTTGGAGCAGGAAATGGCTCGGGTCGTAATTGATACAGACAGCCGGATGGTCGTCCGTGTGTTCCAGAAACAGTTCAAAAGTCGCGCCGTCGTAAACGTCCGAGCCCGGATGAAGCTCGTACCCGAAGACGCAGCCTTTGTCTGCGGCCATGTCCAGCAGCGGTCTCCACCGTTTGGAGAGCTCCTTGAAGGCCTCCTCGATAATGCCGGCAGGACGCTGGGGCCAGGGATACACCATGTGCCAGGCAAATCCGCCGGACAGAGTTGGTATATTCCGAAGCCCAAAATTCGCAGACGCAAGAATGCACTTCTTCAATTCGTCCGTCGCCCAGTCCGTCCTCGCCTGCCCGGTCAGCCCCGGAGGATGAAAAGCGGCGAACATCTTCTCGTACGCGGGGTGAACGGCGAGTACCTGACCGGCCAGGTACGCCCCCACTTCGGTCGGCTGCAGGCCCATCGCTCCGAGCTTTCCTGCGTATTCATCGCAATAGTCCTTGGACTCTGCGGCTGTATCAATATCGATCACCCTGTCATCCCAGCCTGGAATCTGTATCCCCTTGTACCCGAGGCCCGCGACCCAGGGTCCGATATTGTCCAGGTTGTCACAGGGCGGTGTATCCCTCAAAAACTGGGCGAGGAAGATTGCAGGACCTTTTATCTTTCCCATGGCTGTCCCCTTCGAGAGTGTGTTGGTTCCAAGGCTGAAATCCCCGGATGGATGTCGCGCATTCCAAAACTACGAAATAATAGTTTCCTTTACAAGGGGCTCGAACTGGCAAAGCGTCTGCCGGATAGCTTTAGAGCCGCTCAGAGGGGTCAACGCCTCCTTTGTCCTGAGGTGCGGATTCTGGGTGGTCTGTGGGTCTTGACTTCTGAGATAGGGAAGGGATAACCCCGAATGAAACAGCTATGAGCAATGATTGAAAGAATTCTGGCCGCACATGAAGGATGTACTTCTGACGATTCTGGTAATCGTGGCGATCTATGTAGTTTTGCCGCCTTTAGTTCTCATTCTACGGGACAAAATTCTGTTTAAGTTTCCATCGAGGGAGCAGGTGGAATTGCTGCACCAGAAGTTTCTCGAGCGACTCAGTTCCCCAGACTTTGCTGCCGTCGAGGAGCATTTCGGCCATGCGTTGCCGCAAGTGATTCGCTCACTCTACGAAAACACTGCCGAGCTGACACGATCGGACTTTGAGGTAGTTCCACCTGATGGCTCCACTTCCTGGTCAATCATCAACTACTGTCCAGTAGACTCCGAGTACCTCCTGAATCGATGGCCGGGTACTGAGGAGCATTTCGCATTTGCTGGAGACGGATTTGGCAACGAATATCTCGTCGATCTACGCGAGGACGATCCACCGGTTTTATTCTTTGACCACGAGACCGGCGAGTTCGAGGAAGTTTGCGACAGCTTCGCCGAATTCATGACCTGGGAGCGGTGTGACAGGGCGGACGATGGCTTTGACGCCTCCCGACGGCCCATTTCGCCCTGACGGGATCTCTGCTTCTGGGCGAGCAATTCGTCAGAGAAGAAATGAGAGTGCCCACAGGGCCAGGGGCTCGCCGACTATCTTCTTGAGCGTGTGAGCCACCAGGCTCCAAATCAGAAACTGCCGCCTGCAATTTCCTGCTGTTTGGATTTGGGGTTGACTGGACCATCACCGAAGAAAATTGTCGCGTTGAGTTGGAAGCACTCAGAGTTGAGCGCTCCGTGCTTCAACTTGACCAGACCGACTACAGGAGAGATTCGGTTGATGTGAATGCCGTAATCGCTTTCGCCGCGGAGTTGACATCGAACCCCGCAAAATGGCTATCCTGCAGGAATACGGCTCAGGGGGTTCATTTCATCGCATTGATGTTCGCAATAAAAAAAATAAAGTGGGAAGGAGGTTCACTTGGAACACCCTTAACCCACTTTACCTTTAATCACTTAGCACCGTTTTCAGGCAGTGCCGTCAACTGTGGCGACCCCGAAGGGACTCGAACCCTCAACACCCAGATCGACAGTCTGGTACTCTAACCAAGTTGAGCTACGGGGCCGTCGTTTGAGGCGGGGAAGAATATCAGAGAGTGGAGTGAATTCAATTAATTTGTAATCACCGTTTCCGGCTTAACGCCGGCTATTGTCGTGCAGTTGGGGATGCGGGGGAACTCCCAGCCGGACCTTTTTGGCGGTCAGCAGATAGCCCAGGCCGAGGGCTGCGCCGCACAAGAAGACGAACATAAAAAAATAACTGACAACCGGCGTCGAACGGGCCCAGTGGGGCAGCTCACTCTTTTCTCCTGAACCTGCAGGTTTGAGGAACTGGTGTTCGACAAGAACCGCGGCCGCTGCTTCTGCCTGGGACGCCAGGACTTGGACAGGATAGCCAAGAGTGCCGATATCCATGATGCTGTTTTCGTTGGGGATGACCGCCACGATATCATGCCCGTCCAGAAGTGATACGACGTAACCGGCCTCAACAATGGTCGGCGTCATCAGGAGAGTCACCCACTTCGGATGTTTTTGCTCGTCTTCAGGTTTTTCAAGAAATCCAATCATCGTTTGCAGTTGCGACATTCAACCTTGAACCATGAACCAATCTCCCCAAGCCTATCTCACGCGTTCCCTGTCATCAATCTTCAAGCTGATGCCATTCCCCAGTTCCCAGGATATCAACTTGCCTGATTCGCGTTTGCGTCTGACCACGCACCATTGTCCGCGGCCGTGAATTCCCTTCGTTTCGAGGAGCTGGTGCTCGTAGGCGAAGATGATGGTGTCTTCAATATTCTCGTGAGTTACCTGGACTCCGATAGAGTTTTCTACGGTCGGAATCTGTTTCACCTTCGCAGGCTTTGCCCCCTTCTTGCGGGGAAGCATGATAGACATGAACCGGCCCACGCGGCCGCCGACTTTGGCCAGAAGCCTGGGGCGTTCGTAAACGGGGCCGTGCACCATGTCTGACGGCCGGGGGAAAGTGGAGACCTTTGATTTCGTATCCTTGATGTACTTGTGGGAGCTACAGGTGATGATGTCTTGTTCGAGCTTGAGCGTGAATTGCTTCTCGTAACCCCGTGACGACATCAGCACGAAGTGAGTATCGAGAAAGTTGCCGTGGCGAAATCCCTTGACGGTGGCTGAACGTTTCTTGAGCTTGATTTCGTTTTCCGGCGCGGTCTGCATCTGCCACCAGAATTCGGTGAATTCGTAATCTTTGTTGATGTCGTCGATTGTCCATGCGTAGCCGGGCACCCCGTTGCCCTTTACCAGGCCGAGGTAGCGCCGGGCAAAGTAGCAGTTGTGCTGGTGCGAACTGTCAACCGCGGCGAAGTCGCACAGCTCGCCCTCCCGGTAGTCGGTCAGCAGTGCGTCGTGGAACACCTGAATCCATTCGCCGTTTGTGGAGCGTCCACTTTTGCCTTCGATGAGCACAACGCTGTGTTGATCCTGTTCGTTCATGTAGCGGCCGGTATCGATGCTGAAATATTCACCGACTGCGGAAAGCGAAAAGTGACCGCCGCTCGCGTGCGCGTGGCCGCAGCATGAGGGGCTGCGCTGCGAGCCATCGAAAACGACAAAGGTCTCGTCCTCGCCCCATCCGCTTCTGAAAGAGACAATGCCGCGTCGCCGATCCATGTATTGTGTTTTCAGCTTCTGCTGCCCGGGGTGTTTTGCGCCACAGAGCTCGTCCGCGACGAGTATAGAGAGATAGGACGCGGGTGTGCGGAAACCTTTGCGCAGCGGCACTTCCTGATAAAACGAAGGCATGTCGTTTTCAGGATGCACGACGCCATGGCTGTAATAGAGCGTGCCCAGCAGCCAGAGCAGGGAAGGGCCGTTGGTTTCGGCTGCTAGCCTGGCAAGCACAAACTCGCGGTTGCCGAAGTCGTCTCCGTGGTCTCCGGTGTTGCTGAGATTCTCGCCCCAGGGCTGGACGAAGTGGACCATGGCGCGTCCGAATTTGAGGAAGTGCGGACACTCTTTGTAGATATCAAACAGTCCCGCACGCCTGAGCCATTCGCCGACGATGGCGGTGCCGGCCGTCACACCTGTGCCGTATCCGATGTCCTCTTCGGGGTAGCCGTCCGGGCCGACCGAGGTGAAGACAGTGGCTTCGAAACGTTTCAAAAGCTGTCGCAGGGCATCGCCAAGATCTGGGACGCCTGGCTCGCCCTGCAGTGCGAGGCAGTAGACGATGCCCGTGTAGGCTTGGCCCAGGACCATATTCATCGCGCTCGCTCGGTAATGCGTGAACTTCCGATACTTCAAGATCTCTTTCAGATCTTTGAGACCGGCTCTGATGTATGACTTCTTTTCGGCTTCACCGAGCTGGTGGTGCAGAAGGTCGAAGGCCGCAGTCATGCTCGGAGGGCGGACCCCGGTTCTGTGTGTGTCATAACCGCGTTTGCAGACGATCCGCATGATGCGGTTGATGGCTTCGACGATTTCCTCGTTGCCGTCGAGAAGCGCGACGAATGCCAAATCCGTCATGGCGAATCCGAGACGCGCTCCCATGGCATTCCAGGTGTCATCGCCTCGCACAACGGTTTCCAGATCATTGGCATCTAAAACTGCATCGGTCAGCGGCAGCAGTTTCTTTCGCAAATTGATCATGATTTTCTTGCCGTGACCTCTGCTGACGCGTTCACGCAGCATTTCGATATCATCGGGCCCCAGCATAATGCGCGGATGGTTGCCGTCGCGGTAGAGTTTGCGGGCAGCGCCAAATTGGAAGAGGGAACTCATGGGAGGTACATCTGAGATGGGGAAGGGGCGGTCCTTATGGCGCGGCCCATACTATCGTGGACCCTGGCAACCAGTTTCTCTGTCGTAAGCTGGATGCTAGTAGGTCAAGACGGGGGTGTCTTTACGGATTTCAGGGGCAAAGCCCCGCCGGTTTGCCTAGCCCAGCCCGGCGGGCTGGGAAGTAATGAAGGACAACCAAAGGGGCAACGCCCCGGCCATTTGCAACACTGACCTGCTGCAAATGGCCGGGGCGTTGCCCCTGAATGGCAATCCTTCTCTAAACCCAGCCCGTTGGGCTGGGCTAGGCAAACGACCGGGGCTTCACCCCTGAACAAGAGGACTCCCATTTCTTGGATCCGTAAAAAACTCTCCCGTCTTGACCTACTAAGATCCTGTGATTCATCAACCCATTGAAGGCTGTCGTCTTCATATTGTGCGTCGTCATAAACGTGCGGCGTTCAGTCAGCCTGAAACTCTAACAGAAATCCCATGTGTACCGATAACGAGGAGTGAATTCATGATCTATCTCGACTACAACGCGACCACACCGATTGCCCATGAAGTCGTGGAAGAAATGCTTCCGTACCTGAGGGAGCATTTCGGCAACCCTTCGAGCGGTCATCCCGCGGGCAAGAAAGCCAAAGCTGGTGTGGAAACGGCACGTGGAAAACTGGCTGATCTGCTTTCGTGCCAGCCGGACGAGGTCCACTTTACCGGCGGCGGAAGCGAATCGAACAACCAGGTCATCAGGGGCGTCGCCGAATCGTTGGCCGATCGGGGCAGGCACATCATTACTTCGGCAATCGAACATCCCGCGGTGATTCAGCCGTGCCGCAGACTTCAAGCCAGGGGGTATGAAGTGAGCTACGTTGGCGTGGACGAATTCGGCCGCGTCTCGGCCAATGCGATTGGAGATGCTATTCGTGAAGACACGATTCTCATTACCGTCATGCATGCCAACAACGAAACGGGTTCGATTCAGCCGCTCTCCGAGATTGCCGAGCTCGCCCGTAAAAGGGGCATCCTGTTCCACACGGACGCGGCCCAGTCGGTGGGGAAGACCTCAACCGGTGTCGATGAACTTGGGGTAGATTTCCTGACCGTCGCGGGGCACAAGCTCTACGCTCCGAAGGGCGTCGGCGCCCTTTACGTGAAATCGGGTGTTGAATTGCCGTCGCTCATTCATGGCGCGGGGCACGAGCGCGGGATGCGTGCGGGTACTGAGAATGTTCCGCACATCGTGGCGCTGGGCAAGGCTGCAGAGATCGCCCAGGCACGGCTGTCTCACTATACAGAACAAGTGCCAAAGCTTCGGGACCGTCTCTTCGATCTCCTTGCTCAGGGTTACGAAGCAACGTACCTGAACGGCCATCCTGAGCATCGGATTTCCAACACACTGAATGTCAGCCTCGAGGGTGTGGATTCACACGCGCTGCTGGAAAGCATCCCCGAGCTTGCAGCCAGCACTGGCTCAGCGTGCCATTCCGGCGAACATGAGCCCTCCGCCGTCCTGACCGCCATGGGCCTCTCATTTGAGCGTGCCATCGGCGCCATGCGGCTCAGCCTTGGCAGGGGAACGACCGAGAGCGAGATCGAGGATGCAGCCAGGCTGATTCTGGATGCAGCAAAGGATGAGGCTCAAAGTGGTGTGGCCAGGAGTGTTTGGCCGCAGTCGCTTTAGATCAGGCCCATGGAATCAGTAGGCCAAGAAGGGGGTGTCTTTAAGGATTTCAGGGGCAAAGACCCGCCGGTTTGCCTAGCTAGCCCAGCCCGGCGGGCTGGGTTGAGAGAAGGACAACCACAGCGGCAACGCCCCGACCATTTGCACGACTGACCTGCTGCAAATGGCCGGGGCGTTGCCCCTGAAAGGCAATCCTTCTCTGAACCCAGCCCGTTGGGCTGGGCTAGGCAAACGATCGGGGCTTCGCCCCTGAAAAAGAGGACTCCCATTTCTCAAATCCGTAAAAAACTCTCCCGTCTTGACCTACTAACTTTACCGATACAGAGGCCTGCACATCGTTACTTCCGCTCAATACTCGATTCGATGTGCGGCAAGCGATATGCCAGAAATGGAATAGTTGACGATCCGACTCTTTACGGTCCCTTCGAGCACCTGATCCATGGCATCTTGAGTCGCCAGTATCTCGCCGCGTTCGGCGAGGTCTTCGCCGAGTTTACTGGCGCGGTTGATGGGATTGCCGAAGAAATCATGGCCCTCTTCCACCAGCAGGAACTTGCCGTAATCGATGCCGCAAGAGATGACAATGTCAAACTCCTCCGCGGTCAGAAGATTCATCCCGTTGAAAGTATGATTTACTTCGATGGCCGCTTGAATGGCATCCGTCGGAGTGGGAAATCGGGCAAAGCAGTTATCCGCCTCGAATTTCACTACCTGGCCTCCGTGGTGCTCGATGATGGGCCTCACGGTCACGTGCATCCGGCTGACCATCGACAGGTAATGGATGACCCCATATTTCTGAGTGAGCAGCGAAAAGCCGGACATATCCAGCACAAAGATCGCCGCCTCATGCCCGTACTCTGACCAGAGCTCGGCTTCCAGTGTTTTCTGTTCTTCTGGATCAGCATGTGAATAAGCCAACAGTAGATCATGGAATTTCTGCATGGCGAGAACCTTGTAAACTGAATGTGGAGACTGATGTACGGCTCGGACAGAGAGGAGTCAAGCTCCGCTTACTCCAGCGTGAGCTCATTCAGATTGAAGGAAAAAGCGGCAAGCAAGAGAATATGAATTATGAAGAACAAGGGCTCGTTGGTTTAATACACTTGATGGTTGAGGGTTAATGGTTGATGGTATCGGTGCTCAACCGTTCAGGATTCAGCGGGATTCAGCGAGATTCAGGATTCAGGATTCAGGATTCAGGATTCACCATTCACCATTCACTCTTCACTACTCACTCTTCCCTCTTCGCCACCCCACCCATGCCCTGCCTCCCAATCTGGATAAAGACTGCATTGTTAGTCATTGCCGCATCTCCCCTTTGCTGGGGGCAGCGCAGGGCCGCGCCGCAACCGCTCGTTCCAGCCAATTTTAATTCTTTCAACGACAACCTTGGCTATCGCTGGGACATCAATTCCTATGGCTCTCTTAACAGCGCGACGAATTCCTGTCTTAGAAGCAGCCCCTATCTGACGATCAACGGGAGCCAGTTCAGCTCCAGCAGATCAATGATGACGCAGGACGGGCAGGAATACGTGCTTCAAAACACCTACAACAATACGGAAGTCACCCGGCGCATTTACATCGACCGCGTGAGGGGTGTGGCTCGATACGCGGAGTCGTTCCGCAATCTGAGCAAACAAGTGCAGAAACTGAATGTTGTTTTAACCATTCGCCTGGGCTCAAGGGTGAACCAGCACTTCACAAACAAAGGAAAACCTTTCGTAGATTCATTGGGCAAGGATGCGTTCGGCTTTGCCTCACTGGGGCAAGGCTCCATGCCGGCAGTCCTATTTGTGGTCGCGGATCCGCGCAGCAAGATTAAGCCGAAAATTCAATCCCAAAGCGGGAGAGGTTTCAGTTTTACCTACGCGCTCAGCGTGAAGCCTCTCGCCACTGTCTCACTCTTCCACAAGCTGGCGCAAAGGCGAAATCTGACCGCGGCAAACGTGTCAAAGGAATTCAAGTCCATCGCCAGAACAAGGCCGGTCGACAAACGGCTGACGCGGGACATCAAGAAAACGATCGTTAATTTCAATCTGGGCGGTATCGATTTCGAGCTGGGAAAAGAGATCCAGGCAGTCCAGGACATGGCCGACGCGCTCGACGTGGATCGCGGCAAAGAAGACATCGTTGTCATGAACGATGAGGCGCGTATATCGGGCAAGATTTCCGGCCCGGATCTGACGGTCAAAACTGCGTTCGGTGAATCCACTTTTCCTCTTCCGGAAGTGGCTCTTCTGATGGGCGGCGGAGAGGCGGCCGGGCTTCGAGATGTTTATCTGCGTAATGGTGAGATCCTCAGGGGCGTGGTCTCCAAACCAGGCTTTACGCTGACGACGAAGGCAGGGCATAAGCTGGATATTGACCTTTCTCGCGTTCGAGCCATCGTGCTGCATGCAGATCCGAAGGATGGAAAGCCACCGGCGGGCGTCGCCTGCTATATCCACTGCCTGAGCGGCGACCGCCTTGCGCTCAAGCCGGATGTGCTCAAGCTCCAGGTCGCAACGGCGTGGGGATACTTCGATCTGCCGGCCAGCAAAATTGCTGCTCTGAAACAGATACGTGAACCCGTACCCGGGCACAGAATTTATCTGAAGAACAAGAGCCGGTTCACGGGCATCGTTCATGGTGGCAAGCTACAGGCAGAGTCGCACCGATACGGCGCCATCGAGGTCGAGCCATACACGCTGAAAAATCTGAAGAGTATCGATGCCCGGTTTGATGACGACGACGAAATCACAGCGGCCCATTGCGAACTGACCGGTGACAATATCCTGGTGGGCGAAATTGCTTCGAAAGAACTACACGTTGGCTTCAGCATCGGCGTCACCCCGGTCAAGCCGCTCGAGATCAGCGTGATGGAAATCAACTCAGAGAGCGATGATGGCCAGCGCCTGAATTATGATTTCAAGCTTGCAGGCAAGGGAGAGTTTACCGGCCACCTCGTCGAAGACGTTATCCCATTCGAAATAGGCGACATCGCCCTGCGAATCCCGAGAAACCACTTCGTGCGCTATAAATCGCATGTGCTGAAGAAAGCGAAAGAACAGCCGGCAAAAGATAAAGATAAGGAAGCTCCCAAAGCCGCTCCGGAGGATTTGATCATTAAGTAGATTCTTCAAATCTGACTACAACCGAAATGAAAGTCGTCATGACCACATTCAAAACCGCAATTCTGAGTCTTCTGCTGGCTTGCGGCCCGGAGGCAGCTCCTCAACAGGAAAAGCTGGTGCCCGCGAATAATTTCAACCCGCGCATGGATTCCAAAGGATACCGGTGGGATATCTACCAGAACGGATATGTGAACCAGGGCACGAACTACGTCTATTCCAACGCGCTCACCTTACAGGTCGGGGGAAACGGCTTCAGTCCAAGGCAACGCATGATAACTGCTGACGGCAGCGAATTTGTTCTCTCAACCCAGATAAACAATCTGAACGTCACCCGCCGTATAAAAGTTTTCACTAAAGAAGCCTTCGCAAGGTTCACCGAGATCTTCCAAAACTCGGGGACTTCCCCCATCACGCAGACCATTTCGCTCCAGATTGGATTCAATGGCAATTTTCAGAGCATGCTGACCAACAGGGGCACAGCGTTCATGGGCGGCCCGTTCGGAAAAAAGGATAGCGGATTTGTGGTGATACCAAGGCAGGGGACTAACCATCCGGCTTCGTTCTTTCTGGTGGCCGCGGCATCAAGCAAGTTCAAACCCATGCTCCAGAACCAGAACAGCTATCGCCTGACCATATCTTTTCCCATCACTGTGAAGCCCGGCAAGACCGTTAGCATCGTGCATTGGCTGGCCCAGCGTCATATGGCCCAGATTGCACTGGACGCCAAATCTTTGGCCAAAGTTTTCAAGCCGATGATGTCGAGGAAGATGACCCGTGACCTTCCCTCGCATATCCGCAAGTCCATCATCAACATGGGCCGGGGCGGCATGGGCAGCGCAGACAACCTCCTGAGCCTCGAAAGCCTCAATGTCATCCGCGGCTCTTCGGACGTCCTCGCATTTGGTGAAGAGACCCGGCTGCGCGGCAAAAGCAGTTGCTCCGAGCTCGCCATCAAGACGCCCTACGGCACTTCAAAGATCGCCTTCGAAGAAGTCGCCGCAATCGTGGGCCGTCACATGGGAAACAAGGGCCTTTTGTTTCTGCGGGACGGCCAAATCCTCCATGGCGAGCTCGCCGCCAAGAACTTCCGCTTCACGATGAATTCGGGAGTCTCCCTGGAGTTGAAAGTCTCGACCCTTGACCGCCTGGTAAATAAAGTCTCACCCAGAGATGGTAAACCGGACGGCGAAGTCAAGGCCTACCTGGAGACATACAACGGCGCACGCCTGGCATTAGTCGGGGACCTTTCCTCTAAGGTGCAACTGGTCACGCCATGGGGACCGCTCAACGCAAAACTCAGCGAGGTGAAAGCCCTCAAGTCCCTCGAAGAAAACCAGCCGGGCCACATCGTCAGCCTGAAAGACGGCACCCGATGCTTTGGCTACTGGGATAATCACGACCTCGAGATCGAGACCCGCAACTTTGGCAAACTCTCACTCAACCCAGCGCAGATTCGCTCCATCACCTTCGCCCAGTTCAAGGCGGATAAGGAGGACGAAGACATCAATCAACCTAACGTGGTTCTCACGGGCGAGAATGTCCTCCTGGGTCAGATAGATTTGCCCGCGCTGCATTTCACCATTTTCGGCCAGAGCATCCCCGTCATCCCTTCCCAGATTCGAAAACTGGAAAATCAGGGGAACGACGACGAGATGCAACCCCCTGAATTCACCGCGGAAATCTGGGGCGGCGGAACTCTCGCGGGAAAACTGAAAGAGGGCGTCCTCCCCATTCGTTCCAACGACCGCCTGCTTCACGTGCCGGTGCGCGACATTGCCAGTGTTCACGTCCCCTCTCCGACCATTTCGGATGCCTTGCGATCAAAAGTCGTTGAACTGATTCGCGATCTCGGCCACCCCGAATGGGAGAAACGTGAGCTCGCCTCCAAGGGACTCCTGGAGATCGGCTACGTGGCCCGGGGCCAGTTGAAGGAAGCCTCCTTCCAATCGCCGGACGCGGAGATTCGCCGCCGGGCAAAGGCAGTGTTGGATGAATTAGATTAAATTAGTGGGGAAGAGGTAGAGGTGAATGGTGAAGAGTGAATGGTGAATGGTGAAGAGCGAATCCAGATGAATCCTGAATCCTGAATCTTGAATCCTGAATCCCGTCGAATCTTGAATCCTGAATCTTCAGGCCTTTCTGTCTTGCCATGAATCAAACGAATATGCCATTCCAGCGGGCCTCCGACCGTGTCCGCACCCGATGGACCTTCGCGCACTGGCTGCAATTGCTCGGACGAACTGCGCCGATCATTTTTGTTATCAGCGCGGCCACGCTGATCGCCCTCCGTCTTCAGGGCTACCATTGGAATGACCACGCAGTGGCCGTTGCCCTTGTTGTACTCTGGTCGGCCGCGCTCGGTCTGTGTGCGCATTTGCGGCGGCCTTCGCGCATCCATGCTCTTGCCTGGTGGGATGCCGAGACCGAACGAAATGACATGTTTGTATCTGCCTACTGTTTTGAAACGGATGGCGCGAACGATGATGGCGAACAGCTTCATGTAGAGAATGCAAAGGCTGCCCTGCCCGGCGCGCTTGAGACATTGAAAAAGGACCTCCCCGCCCCGCTCCTCCACAGGGCCTGGATACTTCCCATCGTTTTTCTTGCACTGGCCATGTCCGGCGCGCTCGTCGTGCCGATACCACCTGAGGATCAGCCCCTGAGCGAAGACGCTCTGGCTTTGGCCGAGAAGTTGGCGCAGGAATTGAAAGACAAGAACGATCAGTTCAAGGAAAGCGATGGCCTCTCCAAGAAAGAGAAGGAAGAGATCGAGAAGCTGAAAGAGGCGATCGACGATACCACCGAGAACCTCAAGAAACTCAGCACAGAAACCCCCAGGGAAGTCCTGGAAGAGCTCGAGCGCCAAGCCCGCGAAGCCGAGAAGCTGGCCAAAGAACTCGAAGGAAAATCCGTCAAGGAGCTCACCTCAAAAATGATCGCCGAGCTCGAACGCCACGCGGACACAACCGATCTGGCAGCGGGCCTGCGGGCAAACAACTTTGAAAAGATCGCAAAAGAAGCAGACAAAATCGCAGATAAGCTGCAGAACGAACCAACCATCGAACAGACTGACCGCTTCGAAAACGCGCTCGATAAATCGCTCAAGGCCGCCAGCGAGGGGACAAGAAAACAGTCACCGGAAAGCATCTCACCGAAGCGGACAAAGAGCTCCAGAAAAAGGACGCTTTCAAAGCGGGGGAGAAGTTTGCTGACCTCGCGAGGCATTTCAAAAAGGTGGCCCAGCGTAAGAAGCGGCGTCGCCAGCTTGAACAACTCGCGAAGGAGCTCCGCAAGGCCGGACGCAAAATCATGGGCAACAAATCGTCCGGTGTCCGCCGCCTCGCCCAGAAGCAGAGCCTTCAGAGCCCCAACAGCGGGCTGCAGGCGCTGGCGCAGTTGAAGCCCGGCCAACTCAACAACTCGAGCCTCCTCAACAGCAGCTCGATGCAACTGAAACTCGCCCAGGCCCGGATGAGCAATCAGAAATCAGGAAACACAAAAATGAACTTCGTCCCCATCCCCGGCCAGGGGCCGATCCCCGGCGCAAACGTGACACTGATGCCGATGTCCGGACAGATACCGCCGGGCGCGAACCTTACCCTCATCCCCGGTGGCGGCCAATCACCCATCCCAGGCTCGGGAATGATGCCCATACCCGGCGCAGGCGCAGGCCAACAGCCCGGCAACGGCGGGGGCATCGGCGGACAACGGGCGGGCACCGGCACCGCCGCTTACAACAAGCAGAAGACCGTTCCTTTCAAGGCATCTTCCACACACGTCGCCAATCAGCAGTTTGGCGCGGACGGCGAATCCTCCGTGCGATCGACCGAGGGACAGCCGCACACCGAGAACGCCCGCGAAGAACGGAAGCAGGCGGCCATGGATTTCATCAAGGCCGAAGAGGACGCGCTGGATGAAGAGCCCCTGCCGCTCACCCGGCGGGAACAGGTCTTACGTTACTTCACCGAATTGAGGAAGCAGCTTGAGCACTGAAGACGTCCAGATATTGAAGGAGCGGATGGATCAATTCTGCGATCGATTCCAACAGCTTCGATCCGAAATTCAGAACGCAATCGTCGGTCACGAGAAACTGATTTCCGATGCCCTCGTTGCCGTCTTTTCGCAGGGGCATGTACTTCTGGAAGGTGTCCCCGGTCTTGGCAAGACCTATCTGGTAAGAATCATTTCGCAGGTGTTCGGACTGACTTTCGGCCGCGTCCAGTGCACGCCCGATTTGATGCCCGCGGACATCCTCGGCACGCACATCGTCGGCGAGGACGACACTGGCCGGCGCTCCTTCCGGTTTGAAAAAGGTCCCGTCTTCAAACACCTGCTGCTGGTCGACGAGATCAACCGCGCCACGCCCAAAACGCAGTCCGCGCTCCTCGAAGTTATGCAGGAACGCGCGGTCACGGCAGGCGGCGAGCGATTGATACTTCCCGCCCCGTTCTTTGTTCTGGCCACCCAGAACCCGCTCGAGATGGAAGGCACCTACCCGCTTCCCGAAGCGCAGCTCGACCGCTTTTTTTTCAAGTTGAAAGTCCCTTTCCCACAGATCGACGACCTGGTCGAGATCGCCAACCGTACCACCAAGTTCGAAGAGCCCGAGCTCAACGAGATCATGTCCGGCGAAGAACTGCTCGAATGCCAG
>Ga0187827_10000185_pt1 | contig 96151 bp, 86 predicted proteins | sample ETNtaG_39_FD_167969 | JGI IMG/M metagenome (GOLD analysis project Ga0187827, IMG submission 167969) | Marine microbial and viral communities from oxygen minimum zone, Eastern Pacific Ocean - ETNP2014_SV_150_PacBio MetaG (Illumina Assembly) | ecosystem: Environmental > Aquatic > Marine > Hypoxic... | reverse complement strand
CAATACCCCCCATACCCCTCCGGAACCTGATAATCGGAAGCACATGTGGGCAACTTAGTTGTGAACTCTGAATTAAGCACACTCGTAAGCTTCTGATCTGACGTGAAATCCTCCCAAGTTGGATCTATGAAGAGGAATTCTGACTTTTTAATATTCCCAAACGTCTGCGCGCGGAAGTGCTGTGACTGATTAGATCCAAATGAGCGGAAGGCGGACCAGCCCATTTGGAGTGGTAGATGATCAGGTAACAAGAAGCCTGCACCGATCCCAATATAATTATTAAATCCGCACTTATCCATCATCGCATCTAATTCCGAAGTTTTCTGCATGCTCGCAATGTAGTTTTCATTTTCTTTGGTGACCTTTGCACTCCTCTCCTCCCAATTAATTGGCGGCATAATGAATGGAATAAGCGCAATGAGTCCAACTAACACTCCTGCGATAATCCGCATCTTAGAATTTTTTATTTTCGGAAGTGCGATCAGGAACAATAGGAAAACAGCCGCACAAAGAGGGGCGATATTAGTGCGTTGATAAATGTTGAAGTGTGAAGCGCCTGCCGCAAGCGATACGGGATAGAATGCAAGTATGGCGACGAAGATGTGAGCTATGACTTTTCTATTAATTCTAACTAATTCCAACAAGCTCGCAGCAAAAGCTACCAACGAAACCGCACATATCGCGTAAACGTAATCTGAATATTGAGCGATCGTATGTTCAAGTTCAGTTTTACTGAGTATGTACGCAATGAAAGTGAGATTAAACACAATCATTCCACTTGCTGAGCATACAAGCACCGATGCAAATTCCTTCCACTTAGAGATTTCTGACTTCAGCAAAGGAACTGATGCAAGCAAAGCTCCAAATGCAATTCCAAATACGGGAAGAAGAAACAATAAACTTAAATCTAGCATCAAAATCCATCCATGAAGTCCGCGCATCCAAAGAGAACCAAGTTGATTAGTTTGAATTCTTACAGAGAATGCATCAGGCAAGTAAATACTCAAGTACGACCCGAGGAAACCGAGTAAAAGCATTATCAAAGTACCGAGTGCGAATGCAATGGCACATGGAATTACGAATGATTTAACGAAGAACTTAATATCCTTCGAAAGAATCATGCTGACTGCAACGAGTGGAAACAAAAACTGTTCGCGCATTCCCATGGAAGCCGCGATGAATATGGAAGCGAGGATTATTCTAAGTGGAGTCATCTTCTTCGTATCCCACGCAACGACCAAAACGTACATGATTGCAAAAGGCGCTCCAAATGACTCAGCCTGCAAACCTACTATTCTTTCGATTGAGTAAATGGAGATGGCTCCGCCGAATATTAGAGATGTGCAAACTCCGATTGTCCTAAGAAAGACTGACGATTCCTTCAGATTTCTGATCGCAAACCATACAAATGAAATCGGAATCAGGGCAAAGCAGACTATTTTAAATATATTCAGAGGTATCTCGTTATTGGCTATTAGAAGAGATATAGCATTGAGGAACAAAAGCCCCGGAGGCTTCATTTCAAAGAATTCGCTGTACAGATCTTTGCCATTTATAAGTCCCTTTGCGACTGTAAAGAATGTCCCATCATCGCCCATGAGCCTCGTCTGGCCTTCCAGAATGAGCACCGAAGCCAAAATCCATAGGGTTTTTATCGAAGCTAAAGCCAAAATTGCTATCGCAAGCCAGATCAATTTTTTCTTCATAAACTGATGATAGAAAAGGTTATATAAAAAATCTACCTTGTCTCCCCCCCCCTCAAGGGGGGAGAGGGTAGGGTGAGGGTAGGGTGAGGGGGTGGTATTAAAAAAGAGAACTTATTACTGGATTCGTTACTAACCGATGTACAATGCCATCCAATGTCTGCAGTCCACTTGCACGCCAAGCAATTTTCCAAATTCACCATCACAGGCACTGTTACGACAATAATAGATCTTGGGTGTCTGACACTGTTTATGGAGGTTGCAAAAATTTCGCTCAGGCCATCCGTAGCATTGGGAGCACTTGTTGGGTTCACCGTGGCCTTCTTTATGAACAAGTATTGGAGTTTTAAAAATGGTGAAAAGAAGGTTTTCAGACAGTATTCGTATTTCATTGCCCTGTATTCAGTAAGCTTCTTTATAGGAGTTGGCTTAACTGTATATCTAACCGAAACAATGAACCTTTGGTATTTATTTTCTCGCCTTGTTGCGATTATGCTCGGCGGATTATTGAATTACATGTGGTTGCACCATATCGTATTTAGCAACAAGCTACCAAAGAGATCTTTTGAAGATTCTCTTTAATATCAAACTTCTATATTCACCTAAGGTTTTGAATAATTTCATTTTTGATTTACCTTTTTTTAATCCGTAATCGTAAACAAGAGGTACTTCGCTGTTATTATTCGAAAACTCTCTGACCTTTAGAAGGACTTCTAAGTTGGCAGCAAAAGATTTCTGCGTTATAAACCCTTCCTGATACTTTTCGAAAGCTTTCCTTACTATCTTCGCTGAGTAACCGCGGTAAAAAATCGTATAATCTGTAATTCCTTTTGTGCGGAAGAATACTTTGAGAATTGTGTTCACAACTCCGGAGCCCAGAGTCCTTATAAATGGGAAGTTCTTGTACTTTCCACCTTCTATGTACCTTGAAGCCACTACAATATCTGAACCATTGCTGATCATCTCTATCATTTGCGGCATTAGCTTTAAGTCAGATGTGCAATCTCCTTCTATAATCACAATTACATCTTCTTCTGACGCAAGTTCGCTTGCTTTCTTAAGACCATCGTAAAAAGTCTTTGGAATCCCCGCATTAACTTCATGGATTATGATCTCCATATCGATTTTGCCCTGATATTGCTTGGCTATTTCTAAAGTTTTATCCCGACTTCCGTCATCAACCAAAATAATTTTCTTGCTGGCTGGGACTTCAAGCGCAACAAGATCCGTTAGCAATCTGCCGATGTTCCCTTCTTCATTAAATGCAGGAACGATTATGTAAGCAGTGGGCATAAAATGGAGCCGCCCACGAGATTTGAACTCGTGACCCCCTCCTTACCATGGAGGTGCTCTACCACTGAGCTAGGGCGGCGTAGTTAACAAGCTATAATGAAGTGAACAGATTCTCAACCGAGTAAATTCTTTATCACGCCATCCCAAGCGATGGCTTGCACTGCCTGCCCACCGAAGCCGCGAAGCGCGAAGGTGGGAGCTAGGGCGGCGTAGTTAACAAGCTATAATGAAGTGAACAGATTCTCAACCGAGTAAATTCTTTATCACGCCATCCCAAGCGATGACTTGCACTGCCTGCCCACCGAAGCCGCGAAGCGCGAAGGTGGGAGCTAGGGCGGCTAGCTGACTCGAGAATGCTACAATACTGTCGTGCTTCGCTCAATCATTGCTTTGGCTTTATTTGCCCAAACGTGCCTCGCGGCCACGATAACCGCAAATCCTGTTCCCGCTGACTTAAATCAGCTAAATCAAAAACTGGCTGAGGAGGTTTCCCACGCATCAATCGATTTAACTGGCAAAGGAGCAGATCTACTCATCAACTACTCTTCACCCACTCCCCTGTCTGTTTACATTCTGTTTTTAAATGAGGATGGATCTGTAAACCCGCGTGACATAGTTTCTGTCCAACTCCCTAAAGGAGAAGTTGAATCTATAATTCCTATTTCGCAAATGCGAGGTTGGTCTTGGGAGACAAGAAAATACAAACTACATATTATCACCGAGAAACACATCGAACCTTCGATCAGCAAATTAAAATTGGAAGGAAGCCCGTCCCTAACGGATGGACTCAAACAGTTTTTTGCATTGGAACCATTCACACCATCTTCTTATCACCGACTAAGCGGATACAGATTTTTCGGAATCTCGTTCACACTCCTCCTAACCCTAACCCTCTTGCCCACCGTAGCCTTGGCGAAGGTGGGAGCCCTAACCCTAATCTTCAGAAGAAAAAATCGCGTAACAACTCTTATAATTATTCTAATTCTAATTTTCAACATCCGCTTTTCACTAGACTTGCTCAGATACACAAAAAACAACTTAAGTTCCAACACATATTCAACAGCAGGTTCCGTTTACCAAATTGCTGATTACTTCAAATCGAATGGAATCAAAGATATTCAACTTTGTTCAGACGGAAACACTTACTTCTCAACAATCCTTAAGTACGCAAGCTATCCGCTCAGCATTAATAATGAAGTTGACTCTGTTCTCGTCCACAACGCATTCAAGTGGTCATTTGAGAATGGGAACTTGAATTGCGGTCAAATAAACCAGCCAGCAATCAAGCTAAAAGAATTCTCTGACAGTTCAGAGCTCTTTCAACTTAACCCTAAGCTCTAAGCTCTATGATTAATATCCTGACATTCACAGGAATATCACTCCTCCTAATCGCGGAGGGCTGGCTTGTACTAGGGCTAATCGGACTTAATAAAGGATGGTTGAGATTCGCACTCGCGCTCCCAATTGCATCATTCCTAAGCACTCTGATTATTTTCATTCTGACTATTTTCAAAATATCGCTCAACCCAATCAGCATCATCTCACTTCACCTGCTAATTATCATCACATCAATTCTCATACCGAACCCGAAAACCGAAAACCGAACCCGAACCCGAAAACCGAAACATCCAATGTTACTCTTAGTTATAATCCCAGTTCTGATATACGCCTTCGCTCACTCAATCGTACTCCCCACTTTCCACTACGACTCCGCAACCAACTGGAACCAGCGATCGCAAATATCTTTTTACGAAAAACAAATCGTTTTTGATACGCAAGAAGAATTAATTAAAAAACCGCATTACCCGTTTCTTTATCACTCTCTTCAGATCACAACTCATCAGTTCCAACCTGAGTGGAATGACCGATTCGCAAATACTATTCACTTCCTGTTTAACATAAGCGCTTTAATTGCTCTGCTTCTGATGACAAAGTCTCTTCTTGTGATTGTTCTGATAGTTACCACTCCGCTTTTTGCAATGCACCTTGGCGGCGGTTACGCGGATGTTACACTAACGCTGTTCGCGCTTCTCTCATTTGCTTCGTATCTGGAATTCAAAAAATCTGATGAAAAGATGTGGATGATATTTTCTGCAATATTCATAAGTGCATGCGTTTGGACAAAGAGTGAAGGACTACTGCTATGTTTGATTCCATGGATCATAATGGTTGGACGCAAGAAAGCCGTCCTGATTGCGATTATTCTCTCTACTCTCTGGCCCATCTTCGCAATCTTTAAAGGAATACCCCTCTCCCCTCACGGTGCTTCTGACTTAAGTATTGGACTTCAAGAAGGAGCAATAACCGAAGCTCTAAAAGTAATCTTCATATCCGGCTCCATCGGCCCAATCCTCCCAACAGTAATTCTTTTATCTCTTTTTACTCTTTTGTCTCCTAATAAAAGATCCCTCATTTTTCCACTAGCATCACTGATCCTAATCCTCGCAATCTACACCCTAACCCCCAATGCCGAGTATCTGCTAAACGGCCAGTCGTTTGACCGGCAACTTCTTCTTCCGACTGCGCTTTTGATATTGGTTTCAGCAAACTGCCTCAAGTTTCGTAACTCGCTTATCAATTGAATCAAGATTGGTCATAAAACATAGAGAATTTTGATCGGCTTGAGAATTTAGATTATCAATTCTTTTGTTAACACCCCTAAAACCTTCATCCATTTTTTTACTTAGTTTTTTATCTAAACAGGCAATATCCACCTTTAACTCTTTCCTGACATCAACAATTTTTTGCATTATCAATTTAAGCATTTCCTTGCTCGTCAAGTTATCGAATGAGCCATTTAGATTGTCGTCGTCACGAGCCATGGGAGGGCGAGCGTACACCTCGAATTCTTAAGGTGCAATACAAAATATCTCACAACTCCTTGACGTTTCGATCTACAAACATATAGGCTTCTCCCCGACGATTTCCTGATTTTAATCTTAAATCAGGTTTTACCCGCGAATCGTATGACTTCTTCTGACGACACCATAGTATCAGCCTCCGCCAAGGCTACGGCCGACGAGACTGACGATCGCGTATACGAGTGTTGCGTGCTTTTGCCGTTTCCACTCTCCCAAAAGGAAGAACAGGATGCTATGAAGGAGGTTGAGGGCTATTTTGAAGAAGCCGGAGGCAGGCAGATGGCAAAAGATTCGTGGGGACGCAGAGGTCTTGCATACCCAATAGGAGGTAGTGAAGAAGGAACTTTTGTGGTTTATCACTACGAGATGGATCCTTCGAGGCTCAAGGAAATAGATGAGCAATTAAACATTTCAACAACCATCCTTAGGCATATGCTTATTAAACCTCCAAAGGGATATCAGATTACTAAATATTCCGAGGAGTACGAGACCTGGCTCAAGGAACGCAAAACTGTTTCCGAACAAAAGGAGGAAGAGAAGGAGGCAGAGATAAAGCGCAAAGTTGCAGAAAAAGCCAAGAGACAAGTCAAGAAAGTTGAGGAAGAGAAGAAGGCAAGACCACCAACTGTTCCCGAGAAGTCTGTAATCGAAAAGGATAAACTTTCAGAAGAACTGGAGAAGCTTATTTCCGACGATGAACTTGACATTTAGTCACCCTGAGCCCTGTCGAAGGGCGATAACCATAATATAATGTTTCAACCATCCCAATCCAGGCGCGGCGATCCCAGACAAAAAAAATGTCCATTTTGTGACAAGGGCACCAGGTACATTGATTACAAAGACTATCCCACCCTTAAGCCCTTTACTGATTACTTTGGAAACATCCGACAGCGCTATTACACCGGCATCTGTCTGAAACACCAAAAGATGCTCCGAACGGCGATACAGAGAGCGAGGTTTATGGGGATGTTAGCATATAGAAAATAGCCAATTTACTAACCACTCACTCCCATGTCCGGACACTCTAAATGGGCCAGCATTAAGCACAAAAAAGGAGCTGCTGATGCAAAGAGGGGCAAGATTTTCACACGCCATGCAAAACTAATCGAGATTTCAGCAAGGGAGGGAGGAAGTGGCGATCCTAGTATGAATCCAAGCTTGAAAGCTGCAATTGATAATGCAAAAGCCGAGAATGTTCCAAATATGAACATTGATCGTGCAGTTAAAAAAGGAAGCGGAGAACTGAAGGGCAATCTAACCGTTGCAGTAATTTACGAAGCTTACGGACCCGGCGGAGCAGCTGTGATTGTCGAGTGTTTGACTGATAATAAGAACCGGACTTTGAGCTCGGTAAAATCAACAATCGAAAAACGCGGAGGTAAATGGGCAGAGAGCGGATCTGTTATGTGGATGTTCGAGAAAAAAGGGATTGTAATTGCAAAAGCTGACGGTGAACTTTCTGATGAAGTTCAATTGGAATTGATTGATGCGGGCGCGGAAGACTTTGAAGCTTCTGATGGAACCGTAACTGTTACAACAGGAGCAGTAGATTGGCCAAAAGTCCGTGATGCAATTAAATCAGCCGGAATGGAATTGGAGGAAGCCGGAATGAAGTATGTCGCAAAGCAATCTGCCGAAATTTCTGACGTTGAGTCGGCAAAAAAACTCATGAACTTTGTTGAAGAACTGGAAGCAGATGAAGATGTTTCCGAAGTGCACACTAATGCTGATATAACTGAAGAAATTGCTAATCAATTGTAATTAACAAAATACCGTTCCCTAACTTCATGGTTCGGCATCCTGAACAATGCTTCCCAATCTTCAACGCTGTCTAAATCCAACCTCGCAGCAACCTCGTATCCTTTGCGATGTTCGACTAGGTGCAGTGCTTCTTTTCTGATTAGTCTTTGCTTATCACGAATCGAAGACGCCATGCTATGATGCGAAGTTAAAACATCAAAATCAGGACTATCTTCACCTTTTCTTAATTTTCTTCTTTCATCCTGATATCTTTGTTCCAACTTGCCAATAAGTTCTCTTCCCATATGAGCGGCTCTTCTGGCTTTTAACAACCTTTCTGCATACCACTCTCTATCAGGCGGTACCGGATCTTCCAGATTCCAATGTTCAAATGTCTGGTTAAACATTCTCCTTCCAAGAAAACCAAAAAATTCATCTACATTTGCATCGCTCACAGGCCTTACAGGTCTGTGTGAAGCTGTTGTTTCCTCCTGCAGGCGCCCCCTTGGATCACGACTGGAAGAACACAGTTGATACCGCAAATAATGTCCGACCTCCTCTCCAATTGCCTCAAACAACTCGGAATCGGATGACAAAACATACTCGGAAATAGTAAGCGTATTTGTGTCAGGCTCGTAAGTCCCATCAAGATTTTTGTCCTTTGAAAATTCTATGCGAGGCAATTTTGTACTATCAAAAGGAAGGTTGTACTTCGCACACATCTTATAAATTATCTTTGGAACACTTCTTGTCACAAAAGCCTTACCTTCAGACAGTCCATCTTGCAACTTTCCGGATTCTGTTTCATTAGGCAGAGAAACATTTCTTCCCGTATCTTTTGTCTGACATAAAAGTTGGTTGATTGCCTCATTATCAGGTCTTACAACTTCTCCGGCATTCCCTATTTCTCCATGCAAATCGCTATCCTCAGGACAACCTAATAAGTCTTCTGGTTTTTGGTTTTCCTTCACAACTCTTATTTTATCATATTGTAGCTATTTTGGCTATTCTACCTTAATCTGCCTGATAGCCCATTCCTTCTCAACTCCAACTGAGTCCTCAGTAAGCAATCTGATCACAAACTCCCCCGCGCGATCTGCTTTCCAAACTCTTTTATAAATGCCTTCTCCTTCGGTCAAATTCAGAAGTTCATCCTGTCCGGATATAACGCCGCCTTCAACGACAACTCTAACTCTTCTTAAGTTCCCGTCTAATCCCTGAACGTCCGCGTGGACGTCGATTACTTCTCCGACACCGGTACTTGAGGAATTTTCAGGCTTGATCAAACTTGGTCCTCCGCTTGGTTCAGGTGGAACTGAAGGAGCATATGGCGCATCTGATCCTCCTTTTCCAATCGTGATAATAATTGAATCTTCCGCTTTATTTTTCGCGAGGTCCTCCGCAACAGCCTTAAGGGTATAAACTCCATCCGGCAAACCGATTGTGTATTTAAGCTCAAAAGGTTTATTGGGCTTTGTTGAAAGCAAAGTATCGTCCAGGAAGAATTGAACATACTTGATTGCGCCATCAGGATCATTGGCTTCCGCTTTTATAAACACTTCGCTTTCTGACTTAATGTTGATATCGCCCTTGGGTTTTACAAACCTGACTGTCGGATTCCTTTTATCTTCGTCGAATCTGAATGAAACTGATTTTGTGATCTCGTTGTAGTACTCATCAACAAGAATAACTGTGAGCGAATGCAATCCTGACTTTTTAACTGAGCGTGGGACGCGAATCGTTCGATCGAATGGTTTTGATTCCTGTCTTGCAACTCTCTTGCCATCAACTTTGTAAACAACTTCACGAATTTCCGAAACGACTGTGTAATCAATCTTGGGATGGAATGCAGGATACGACGCGACTCCTCCTTGGGTCGGGAACTTGATTGTAAGTTCTGGTTTTTCCAAGCGTCCGGGAGTAAGTGAAAGCTCGCAATCATCTGTGGGAGCAATTGGAAGTGTAATAATGGCACCAGAATGTGTTTCATCGGCGTACCAGAGCTCCATTTGTGCACTGACCCACGATTGAACCCCTTCCTCCCACTTGGGCCATCGTTTTGGAAGCAAGCTTTGCGCAACCAGGAACTGTCCTTCCTCTTGAGCCTCTTTGGGACATTCTTCCGAGGCAAGAAGATGAGTAAGTTTGTCGACGGTCAGCTCCTTGCAAGCCGGATCTTGTTTGGATGGCGCATTTTCCTTGAGGAACACATCTGCACGTCGCAAATGAACTGGCGTACATTCTGTTGCGAATTCTCCGGAAAGCATAGAGATCTGCGGCTGTACTATTCCTTCCGGTGACTCGAAAATATATTTAGGCGATTCAATCTTTCTATGAGCACGCATCATGTAATCCCTCCAAATAGGACTTGCGGTGTTTAGCCCTCCTGCTTTCTCGAACATTGCGCTACTGTCTGCGTTTCCAACCCAAACTCCCGAAATCAGGTTGGGTGTGTAACCAACAAGCCATGCATTATCCGGTTTTCTAAGGAGGCATGTGTCTTCATCTTGCCATTCGAGACACTTGTTACTTGTTCCGGTTTTTGCAGCTGTCTGATATCCGGGAATTGTGAGCTGTGTCTTCCAATATTCTTCCGGCCTTGCCCATTCATCGCTGAGTATGGAAGTAATTTGATACGCGATTCTATTATCCAAGACAGTATCCGTTTTTACAGGAGACTGAGCCTCGTACAAAATGTTTCCTTTCTTGTCTGTAATTCGTTTGATTGGTACCACCCCAGCTGTCTCTCCCCCGGAAGCAAAAGTCCCATAAGCTTGAACCATTTCTATAAGAGGAGTTTCTGCCGCTCCAAGAGCAAGAGGCCAACCATAATCAAATCCGTCCTCGCGCTCCATTGCAAGTTCGGATTTCCTGACCAATGGAGTGGGTGCACCAAGGTCTCTGACCAGTCTTAGGATTTTTTCCTCCCCGCCTGCCAGGAAGAAAGTTTTTGCAGCAGGAATGTTTCTACTAGCACCCAAAGCCTGCCTCATTGTCATCAAACCTTTGAACAATCCATCAAAGTTTTGCGGTTTATTATCACCAATTTTTGTCGGAACATCCCAAATGGGAGTTGCAGGACTGTATCCATGCTGGAATGCTGAAGCGTATATGAACGGCTTGAAACTGGATCCAGGTTGGCGCGGAGCATGAACCATATCAATTTTCCCTCCATGCTCTGTATCGGAATAATCCATATTTCCAATGTATGCCAGAATCTCGCGGGTTTTCGGATCCATGGAAACAAGCGCCATATTGTACGCACCGAATCTGGTAAGGATATCTTCACGATGGAACTCTATTACCTCTTCCGCTGCCTCCTGCATATCCCAATCGAGCGTTGTTTCTATGGTAAGTCCTCCTTGCTCAAACAAGCCTTCCTCCGAAGTTGCAGAAAACATATTCTCAATTTCCTCTTTGATCCAAAGAACAAAGTGAGGAGCTCGTATGTTCTCGCGGGTAGGCTCAAATTCCATGTTCTCTAATTCCTCAATTGCGGTCAGTCGTTCCTGTTCATTTATGAATTCCTGGTCTTCCATATTTTGAAGCACCTGATCCGTTCGCCCCCCAACGTAAAGCAATGAAGATCCCGTGCCTGCATAATCTCCAAGCAACCCGATCATTACTTTGTTATTGGGAATTTGCGAAGACTTGGTGATGTTTCCTTCAATAACCTTTTTGTGAACATCTTCGCTTACTTCCGTATGTAAATGCCTTCCATATGGATTGAAGTAAGAAGGCCGCTGAGGAAGTGAAGCAAGAACAGCAGACTGTGCGAGAGTAAGATCCTTTGCCTCAACGCCAAAATAAATCTGACTTGCCTGTTCCACTCCGTATGCATTTTGCCCAAATGGTATCCAGTTTAAGTAAAGTTCAATCAGTTCATCTTTATCAAAGCGTCTTTCTAGCTGGCATCCAAGTACTACTTCTTTCAGCTTTCTGTTGTACTTATTGTCCTGGAATAGATTCAGAGAATTTCTGGCAAGTTGTCTCGTAATTGTGGAACCTCCCCCTGCTCTTCCCCAGAAAATAACCGCACGCATAATTGCCTTCATATCCAAACACCCCCTCTCGTAATATCTCTCATCTTCTATCGCAATCATTGCCTGCTTCATATGATCTGGTATTTGCTCGCCAGTAATATATGTTCGATCTTCTTCGGAGAATAATCTATAAAGTTCAACCCCATTCCGATCAGTAATTACTGAGCTTTGCGAAGCAATCAGACTTGCAGGATCATCTATGTCCGGAAGCGTGATCCAAAGATAAGCAAAATAAAGCAATATGAATAATACAAATCCAATTATGATTTTTTTGACCAGTTTTTTACGTTCATTTTTTGATGGACTGCCTCTGCCCAGAAGTATTTTCAATGCTCCATAAACTTTCCCTGGGATCGGATTACTGCTCTTCCTCCTACGCTTTCGGCGCGGTTCATCGAACACAGAACGTGAAGAAAATCCGTTCGCAGACATAGCAGGTAGAGCGAGAGTATAGAGCAATGCAACAGAAACTAGAAACCAAAAACTTGAAACAAATTGAAATATGGTAAGATATAGAGCAATGAGAAAAGCTATAACCATCATGTACTCGGTTCTTCTAATATTAATTCCATTTTCTGCGTCTGCTCAGATCCGTGTTTGGGGCCCTGCTGCCGGTTTGACTGCTCCTGGAGCAATAGCCAATGTTACCAATATGCTGGTGGCCACCGGATGGTACGTATGTGTCGCAATTTTTGTCGCAGGAGCATTCTTTTTCATAATTTCAATGGGACAGGAGTCCAGATCCGGCTTTGGTAAGGGCATGATGATCGGAGCAGTTATCGGGGCAGTAGTTATTAGTGGAGCTAGAGTAATACTGAATACAGTGATGTATTTTGTGTATGCGAATTATTGACACAAAAAATAAACATTTTTTCCTTGCCTCCCATGTTCGTCGGCTATACTCAATCCGATGACCAATATCGATCCATCTTCAAAAGTGCTCGAACAGCTGGAAAATGCTGAGGCATTAAAAATGGCCGGACAGCACAAAGAAGCCTTGGAAATATTGGAGACATTGCTAACAGAGGAGCCGGAGAACGTTTCTGCATTAGAGGAAATAGCTGACAACGAATTGGCATTGGAGCATACCTCCCGAGCGCACAAAGCTGCCAAGCAAGCAATAGATTTGGACAATGACAGTTACACAGGACATTACATACTTGGGTTTCTAAATTCACAAAAGGAAAAATGGACCGAGTCTTTAAAATACTTGCAAAGAGCAAACAATCTTAAGCCAAATAATCCAGAAATACTCAGATGCCTGGGATGGGCCTTGTTCAACAGCGGACAAAGAACTCAGGGAATAGTTACACTAGAAAGAGCATTGAACTTGGATAGTGAAAACCCACTTACTCTTTGCGATCTTGGCGTAACACACCTTCAAGTACGTAATTTCGGTAAAGCAAAGGCGTTGTTTACCAGAGCCCTAGATCTGGATCCGGAAAATGCTAGGGCAAAGGAGTGCAGGGAGGCGGTAGATCGACTAGAGAAGGTAGCTAGTAATAAATAATTTTCAATTTAGAATTTTCAATTTACATTCAGTTTTCAATTTCTAAATATCCAATAATTCATTCTATAGAACTTGAAAATTGGTTATTGGGCCTTGAATGAAAATTGCAAATTGATAATTGAAAATTACTCAATGTATCACCAAATATACGCTATACTCCCTAATATGTTTATAGGTCCCAACATGTCGGTGATCCTCAGGCGATCTGTTAGAAGAGGGGCAAGCAATGTTTTCCGAGAGCGGCAATGGCTGACTTCGTTTGGAGCTCTGTTTGGAGTCTTTCTGATGCTTCAAATATTACTTGTGAGTCTAGCAGGGGCAGAAACGATGCAGAACGTCCTCAAGTCCCGTACAAATATTAAACTGGATATTCTTCCGCAGGCTACAAATGAACAGCGTCATGAATTTTTGAACAAGGTTAATGAGCTACCGGTCATTGACCATGCAGTGTTCATCACCAAAGAACAAGCCTACGAAAGTGCAAGAGTAAATGATCCGCAACTCGTCGCATTTCTAGAGAAGTACAATATGAAAAACCCTTTCTCGGATACTGTTGGAATATCACTTAGGTCATTTGAGGACGCCAATGAATTTTCGAACTTCGTTCAGCAGGAAAGATGGGGAAACGTTGTAAATCCTGCGCATCTTTCGGAAATCACCGAACAGAAAGGACAAGTTGCCGAACTTTTGAGCATAATCGCAACCGGAAGAACGCTTGCTACTCTGATTATTATAGTTGCAGCAATAGTTTTAATGCTTGTTGTAACTGAACTTGTTAGGCAAAGAGTTGCTGTGCGACAAGAAGAGGTGTTCATAGAGAATTTAGTCGGTGCTGACCCCTCGACCGTAATCATTCCATTCGCAGTCGAGGCTACTTTCCTTCTTTGGCTGGCCGGATCTTTAAGTTTGATATTGGTGATTATAATTCTTTTCGTACTCCCCTCAGTTTCGCCGGCATTCCACGGCGATCTGGCAAAGACTCTATCTGAGCCGTATATTGATTACCTTAAGGGATTCATTCCAATCACGATAGCTATCGAAATACTTGTTGCTCCAATCGTAGCAGCAATTGGGGCTTGGCTTGGGGTAAGACCACAGTTGAAGGCCTGAAGAAAGGAAACAGAAGAGTTAGAAGAAACAGAAGAATCAGAGGATACTATTTAAATATGGCTTACTAATTTTCATACAGACTGATCCTCTGGTTCTTCTGCTTCCTCTGTTTCCTCTGTTTCTTTATCATAACTCCATGCCCCACTCTAAACTTTACGATAGCATAATCCTCAAAGCCCATGACGTCGGAGAGGCTGACAGATTTCTTATTTTGCTGACTCGAGAGCGGGGAAGACTGAGCGCAAGAGCCAAGGCTGTCAGAAAGCTTACAAGCAAACTTGGAGGAAGCCTCCTGCCCTACAATCATGTAACAATCGGACTTCACGAAGGAAAAGCCGGCTTCATCGTAACTTCCGCACAAAAACTTCCATCACCTGACCTTACTGAAACTAAACCCTTCCTGAATGCCCAACAAGGAGTGGAGCTATTGATATCACTTTTGCATGATGATGAACCTTTGCCGGAAATATTTGACCTGACCTTGGAATTTCTAAGACGATGTTCCAAGCCAGAGCCCGAATCCGTTCTTGATTTCACAGTAAACGTTCTAAGATCTCTCGGGCTCCTGCCATCTGACAATGAACTTCCCCAATCAGAATCTGAACTAAACGCTCTCTGCAATGAAATTATTTCTGAACATTCTAATATACCGCCAAAAGCATCAAAGATAGCGTCTCTAATAGCAATAAACGGAGGGGCCGCCCGCCACGGGGGGTGAGGGCTAGTGGGTGGGGATTGGCGGGCGTTGATTTTTTCTTTGCTTCTTTCTTTTGTATTAAGACAAAAGAAAGAAGGGTCAATCACCTATCCAACTAGGCTCATTGCCAGGCATATCACTAACGCCAATCTGAGTTAAGTTCGGTCTAGCTTCGTAAAAAGAAAAGAAAGGTTCAACTGTTTCCTTCCCACTCTTATTTACAACCCGATACCACACAGCTTTTAATCCCGGAACTCTCCCACCGGCCTTGCGCGTTGTTCCTGGTGCAATTTCTGTCGTGTATTCAATCTTATCTGCCGGTGCAGATCTTCTGCCCCAAACATATGGTCCTATTATTTCTGACTCACGGTTATCGTTTGTTCCGTAATAGATGTAATACGCTTGCCTGTTCTCGTCATCATTATAGGTTTGTATCAAAAGCGCTCCGGGTGAATCGTTTTCAAACTTCATATCCGTATGCGGAGGATAAATTGTTGCATCGGTTCCTTGCGGAGAATAATACAGAACAGCAAAGCTATGATTGCGCCTTTTTTCGATAGGAAAACCATATTCCCAAATTCCCCTATATGCAGTGGTGCTTACCTGGCATAGTCCTCCCCCATACTCCGGTAAAGTCCTCTCCCCCAGTATTACAAGCTCTTTATAATACCCAGTTGTGCTGTTAACAGGACCCAATGTTTCGTTAAAGGAAAAAATTTCTCCTTTTTCAATGACCGTTCCATTGAATTTACTTAAACCATTAGCAATATTAAGACGCCGCGCGTAAGGAGATCCGGAATAGTCTGACTCACCTACAGTTATCACTTCCCGTATTCCCATTTTCCTTAAAGTTATATCTATTTCCATTTGAGGTTGAATTTCAATTACTGGTAAAACAATGTCAGTGACTTCATTCTCCAAAGCTTCAATTGTAAGTTCGACTGCCAGATCTAAATCAATTTTTCTTCCAAGCATACCAATTCCTTCGAAAAGAACTCCTGTCCCTGTTTTTTTCATTACTACTGAGCCCGGTTTGCGATCAAATTTTAGCGATATCTTTTCTTTAAGTGTTTCGCGTATTGCTCTTTTATCCCAATCAATTATGGTATGACGGACAACCCCCGCAGGAAGTGGCGGGATCAGATCTCCATCTACTCTGAATTCCGCCAAAGGTCTGATTGACGCGCCATGTGAAGACCAAGCTTGCTTTTGTCCTTTCCAATGAGAGTATTCGTAGGGCTGAAGCTCAAACAAATGATGATTGTATCTGTAAGTCATTGGATATGAAGCTGCATGCAAAACTGCAGGCACACTTAAAAAACTAAAAATTAAACCTGAAACCAATAACTTATTATTCTGACTTCTCATAACTAGGAGAAGGATGTTCGTCTAAAGACTTGTTAACAAGTGTATCCGCTCGAAAATTATCTGCTCTCGGAATGTAATGGAATTCAACAGAGGCGAATTCTTCCACTAATTCTTTGATCTCCTCAACAAATTCTCTGAGTGTATCCATCTTTACGCGATATTCTCCCTTGAGTTGTTTAACGATAAGCTCGGAGTCCATAAAACAAACCAACCTGTTGGGATGATAGCGCCTCGCAATCTTTAACCCCTCGATAAGCGCACGATACTCCGCAACATTATTCGTTTGTATTCCAATTCTTTCGGCATGCTCTCTGATTATCTTTCCCTCAACAGGGTCTTCTATCACACATCCTATGGCGGCCTGTCCTGGATTCCCGCGCGAACCTCCATCCGTAAATAAGTGGAGGGTTCCTCCAACCATTTCAACCTCCGACTTCGATTGATTCTTGTCTAATGCTTCCTCGATAATATCAGAAGCAAATTTTTCCCTTTCTTTCGCTCTGGAGAAGACATCCTTTAGGCGCCGTTCTAACCTAGCAGACAGTTTAATCACGTCTATATCCTACACTAACTAATAACAATCGACACGCCCGCTTACGCGGGCTGTCAACAATCAACAATCAACTTGTTGAAAGTGAGCGTAGCGAACGTGTTGATTGTCGATTGTCGATTGTTTATCAATATTTTTTATGAATATTCTAAGTATCCGCTATACTCATCCCACAATGCTCAAGCCCCTCCGCATCGCAACACTGATAATTCTTCCACTTATAACCCTAGTCCTGGGTTGGCAATTGGGAGTCAGGTATGAACAAAGACATGTGGTAGAAATGACAGAAAAACTGGAATTGCTTTATACCGGAAAATCTATGAGCGGGGCATTGCTCGCAGATCCCGAACGTGAAGTTGATCTTTCGCTTTTGTGGGGTGTATGGAGACTGCTCTTGGCGCATTACATAGACCCTGACATGTTAAATCCTCCTGAAATGGTTTATGGAGCCGTTGGAGGACTGGTTGGATCAGTTGGAGATCCTTATACAACGTTTATGACACCTTCGGAGAACAGCGATTTCCAGAAAGCTCTGCAGGGTAAATTGGAAGGAATAGGAGCTGAACTAACCATGAGAGACAGCCTTGTTGTAGTAGTCGCTCCACTTAAAGGGTCGCCTGCTTCGAAAGCAGGTCTGGAACCCGAAGACGTGATTACTCATGTTAATAGTAAAAATATTGCCGGCCAAACTCTGCATCAAGTAGTGCAATTGATCAGAGGCCCCAAGGGCTCGAAGATTGAACTCACAATCGCACGCACTGATGCACCTGAGCCGATAAAAATTCAGATAATAAGGACAAGTATCCAAGTTCCGAGTGTTGAGTATGAAATAAAGAAAACTGAAACAGGTTCTGTGGGCTACATTGCCCTGAATCAATTTGGGGAGGACTCCGTAAATGAAATTAAAACCGCACTTGATATTATGAGAGGCGCGGATCTTGCCGGACTCATACTGGACCTCAGGTTTAACGGAGGAGGATATCTGGAAGGATCTGTAGAAATGTCATCTATGTTCCTAAATGAAGGCAAAGTGGTTACAGTTGAAAGAAGAAATGGAGATCCTACTCACCACTATGTATCAGGAAGGCCAAGTGATCCGGATATTCCTATGGTCGTGATGATAAATGAAGGATCCGCAAGTGCTTCAGAGATATTGGCAGGTGTATTGCAAGATCACGAGCGTGCAACAATAGTTGGTAAGAAGAGTTTTGGGAAAGGGACTGTGCAAGAAGTATTTGATCTTCCCGGTAACGCGTCAGTCAGAATGACAATAGCAAGATGGCTTACTCCAGACGGAAATGATCTTGGTAAAGGAGGAGTTTATCCGGATATCGAAGTTGATAGAACTCGCGAGCAGATTATTGATGAAGTAGATCCTCAACTGGATGCAGCAATTGAATTTCTTGTTGACGGTGAAAGACCTGATGAAATTGAAAGTTGAAAGTTGAAAGTTGAAAATTAAAGATTATTTTCCACTTACCATTTACAACTTTCAACTAGTAATCAAACAGTTCATCAGCACCAAAGAATCTGACAATTTCTTTCTCCGCCGTCTCCGGAGAGTCCGAAGCATGAACAACATTTTTCATCTTGTTCTCCCCTTCTTCTTTGCTTCCAAATTCAGCTCTAATGGTACCGGGGGCAGCTTCCAAGCAATCTGTTACTCCAAGCAGCTCCCGCATTTTGTTTATTATGTCATCGCCCTCCAAAACAATTCCGATGACAGGGGTTAAACTCATGAACTTTTCAACTTCCGGATAGAAAGGAAGCTCTGCTATGTGCGCATAGTGTTCGCGGAGAGTTTCTAAGTCTAACTTGATCATCTTGCATCCAATAATTTTGAAACCTGCTTCTTCGAAACGCTTGAGAACTGTTCCGCAGATTTTTTTCTGCATACAGTCAGGTTTTAGTAGGATTAATGTTCGTTGCATTATGATATTGGAGTAAATAAATCTATCAGAATAGTATCATCAACTAATTAATCCTTTCAGTTTTTCCTCATCTTTTTCTTTCCCGATCACAACCAACCTCATCTCTTCCGGCTTGAGGAGTTTTTGAGCTAACTCATTCACATTATCCTTCGTAACTGATTCTATCTCCGAAAAATAATCTTCGATCGTTCTTACTTTCGGATACAAGAGCTCTTGTTTGCCGTAAAAATGCGCAACTTCTTCCGAGTCTTCCAGACTTAGGGTAATTTTTCCTTTAAGGAAGTCTTTTGATCTTTTCAGCTCTTCATCAGTAACTCCCTTCTTGGCACATACAGCATATTCATGACTGATACATTCAATTGCCTCGTGCAATCTTGTTTGATCTACTCCCGCACGAGTGGAAAATGAGCCTGCGTCCAGGTAAGCATCATCATCGGTAGAAATGTAATAACAAAGACCCTTGGCTTCACGGATGTTTAAGAACATGCGCGAGCTCATGTTGCCCCCAAGGATTATTGCGAGGAGTTTTTGCGTAAAGTAATCATCGCCTAACGAATTTGCACCGGGGACTCCCAGAACTAGGTGCGCTTGTTCGGTTTCTTTATTTCTGAGGAAGACGCGATCCGATCCGTAGTTATCAAACTTATTAAACTCGCGGTCTTTTGATCCGGAAACACCGGTGAAATATTTGTCGGAGAGTTCCATTGCTTCACCTTCATCAATTTTTCCTGAGAATGAGACGACAATGTTATCTGGCGTGTATAGAAGATCTTTATGCTTCTGGAAATCTTTTTGCCCAACTGAGTTTATAACTTCCATCTTTCCAATCGTGTCCCATCCTAAGGGATGATCTCCGAATACAAGTTCTTCGAAATCCCAACCCGCGCGATACATTGGAGTATCTTGATACATTCTTTCTTCTTCTATGATGACTCCGCGTTCACGCTCAATATCCTCTGGAGGGAATGACGCATTCAGAAGCATGTCACTAAGTACATCGCATGCCAATTCCTTGTGTTCGGCCGCTACTTTGACGTAATAACCGGCATATTCCTTGCCTGTAAACGCATTAAAGTCTCCTCCAACTCCGTCTATAGCGGCACTGACCTCCTTGGTATTCTTGTACTTCTTGCCACCCTTAAAGAACATATGTTCCAAAAAATGGCTTATTCCGCGTTCTTCATTTGTTTCGTAACGCGATCCTGCGCCCGCAAATACCAATACTGTTACAGATGCTGTCCCATCTAGTGGGGCAGATAGGACCTTTAGGCCCGATTCTAATTTTGAGGTATTAAACATGAATTGAAGTTTAGCTGAATCTAACCAGAAACCAAAAACTATTAAACTTTATTGACCGCTAACTCAAAACCCCATAATCTTCCGCCGATGTTAGGAAAACTCAAATGGCGCCGGCGTTTAAGGAAACATGGATTCATGAGCCGCATGAAGACCAAAAACGGACGAGAGGTGCTAAATAGGCGCAGAAGAAAGGGCAGAAAGAGGGTAACAGTACAGAAAAAGAAATAGAACACTTGGGATTTCCTGAATTCCTGTATTCCAGTATTCTAATACTCGATGGTCAAATACTTACATCAACTCTCCGCTTTCCTATTCTTTGCTTTAGGCATAAGCTTCTTTGCAGCTTATTTCCTTTTAAAGAATGAAATGATGATGACTGCCGCGGCATGGTGGATGCAACGAGCTGATCTGCCATTCGCATTCGTCACAATCATGTATGGAGGTTTGAGTTTATTTAGAAGCCTTAATCCAAATGAAAAGCCGGCCAATGCTCTCGCACTCGCAATTACCATTCCTCTGATCATCTTCTTCCTATTCCTGGTTGTTTTGAATTTTTGGGAAGTACTCGGGTTACCTAAAGGTGAAACAATGATTTAGAGGTGTATGTACCTGCCTGCTGGCAGGCAGGCATTGTACATACAATTATATTTCAGTCTCTGAGCCTTCCACTCTATTAGCCTGCCTCGCACAAAGAAACAGATAATCACTTAGACGATTTAAAAATATATGAATCTGCTCATTGATCTTTTCCTTTTCGGATAATCTGACCGTGCATCGCTCTGCTCTTCTGCACACGGTGCGAGCTAAATGCAGAAACGATCCTAATTTTGAACCGCTTGGAAGTATGAACCTCTTAAGTTCTGGTAAAGCTGATTCTAATTCTGCTATCCATTCATCAATTATCTTTACATCATCAGGTGACACTCGCTTTATGTTTACTTGAGAATCTTCTGGAGTCGCAAGATCAGATCCGATCAAGAATAAGAGCTTCTGAAGATCACCCAACGGAAACTTATCGCTTCCATCTTCCGCCATCACAACTCCGATTACAGCATTAAGTTCATCAACAGTTCCGTATGCTTCTAATCTGAAACAACCTTTTGAAACACGCTCCCCTGTCAATAAACGTGAGTATCCCCCATCGCCGGTTCTAGTTGTAACTGACATAATGGACAATAATCATACCGCACCCGAACCCGAAAACCGAACCCGATCAACCGACCAACGCCAACACCGCCTTATGCTCCTCCTTCGCCTCCTCCTCCTTCAAAGTCCTATCAGACGCTCTATATGTACATCTGATTGTTAGATTGTAGTCCTGCATTTTGTCTTTTGAGTATAGCTTTGCAACTTCAACACTCTCCAAGAGTTTGGATGTCTTCTTGATTTTCTTTAGCAATTCACCAGCACTCTTGTCCTGCGAGAATGGGATAGTGATGTCATATGTAATCGCAGGAAATTGAGGTACCGACTTGGAATACTTCTTGGATGGCACAATATCAAAGAGTACTGAAAGGTTGATCCTGAGTCCCGCTGTGCGCATTGGAAGGCCAAAGTTCTTGCGAACAAAGGGATGCACTTCGAATATCTCCCCCACTGTGTCCTTGCCAACCACTATCTGAGCTCTGCGTCCAGGATGCATAAATGATGACGAGTTTTTCATAGTCTCGACTCTCATATGATATCCGGATGACTTGAGTGCATTCTTGATCGCAGATTTTAGTTTCAAAAATGGATCATCATCTATTCCCGATTCAACTCTGCTTGCAACCAACGCACCAAGTTCTATTTGATCCTTGCCTTCTTTATCGAAAACCTGCCCCCAATGAAAGGTGCAAAGTTGAGATTCAACATTCAATAAATTATTTTCAGCATGTTCCAATAATCCTAGAAGCGAATGCGGCTGCATCAAAGAGGTTTCTTCACCAAGTGAATTCTCTATTGCAATGCAATTACCAGGATCCATTCCGCACTTATCAATTAACGCAGGGCCTACCAAAGATAACGGGAGAATTTCCACAAAACCCGACTCTTTGAGCGAATCTCTGACCAAATGAACTCGCTCATCGCGCGGAGGAGGCTCGATAGATGCACACGGCATCTGTGATTCAATGTTATCGTATCCAAATATCCTTCCCACTTCCTCAATCAAATCGTGCGGGCCAGAAACATCACTCAAGCGATGCAAAGGAGGAGTGACTGTGAGTGAATCTCCTGATCCTTCAACTTTAAACTCCAGATCTTTTAGGATTTTGGCTGTGGTCTTTGCAGGAATATCAGCGCCGAGGAATTCTGAAGCTCTCTTGGCTGATAATTTGATTGGTTTCGCTTTTCCATCATCACCCCAGCTGTCCTGCGAAGATATTACCTTTGCTCCGGGAACCAGATCGAGAAATAGCTGCAGTGCGCGATTGAATCCTTGCTTAACAATCACATTGGGAACTCCTTTTTCATAAATAGTCGCGGCATCTGTCCTATGGCCTGTTGCCATAATTGTTTTTCTGATTGATGCAGGCTCAACTCCGGCGCTGTGAAGATAAACTCGCTTTGTTGAATCTTTTGTAGAGCTTCGCAGTCCCCCCATAACGCCCAAAAGGTCGAAGATTCCATCATCATCGCTTAGTACAATTGCTCCTTCGGGAAGCTCACGTTCTTTTTCATCCAAAGTCGTAATCTTCTCGCCTTTTTTACTGAGCCTTGTTCGAATATCTCCCTTAAAATCACCAGCATCGAAGCTGTGCAAAGGCATTCCAACTTCAACCATCACGAAGTTTGTAATATCAATTGGAAGGTAAAGTGATCTGAAGCCTACTGCTTCCAACCTCTGCTTCATCCAATCCGGAGTTTCACCAACATTATCAATCTCCATTAAGCATGCGTGGTAATTTGGAATCTTGTCCTTACAGTCCAAAATGTTTTTGAAGGGAAGTTTTGCAGAAGGAAGCTTATGGTCCGCAAAATTCGGGCGATCTTTCTTCCAAGTAGCCAGTCCCAAGGCAACGAACTCGCGCGCGAAGCCGACTTGAGAAAATAGGTCAGGACGATGTGCAATTGAATGGTTATCAATGTGAAACACAATATCTCCGCCTCCAATGAATTCGCTGAGCGCCTTTCCAACATCTTTATCCCCGCTTCCAAAATCAATTACAGGCCATTCGCCCTCTTCCGGCTTAGGCGGATATTGCATAGAAAGCTCCAACTCTTCTGCTGCACAGATCATTCCATTGCTATCTTCTCCTCTTATCTTAACTTTCTTAAGTTCAAACTCTCCGCCACTCTTTGGGTCTTTGACCTTCGTCCCAACATGCGCGAATGCAATCCTCATCCCTTCTCGGAGATTCGTCCCCCCACAGACGACTCGTACTTTTCCACGATCCGTTTCCACATCGCAAAGCTGAAGCCTGTCCGCATCAGGATGTGCGCTGAGCTTAAGTACCTTTCCAACACAACATCCATCCAAAAAACCTCCTTGTCCCGAAATTTCTTCCACTTCTGCTACAGAGGAGGTTAGGCGATCGGCAATCTTCTGCGGATCGATCTCTTTGAGGTCTACAAAGTCGGATACCCAGTTTAGAGAGAGCTTCATGATGCACCAAGCATACATGAATGATATTGGTTTTGTTTAACAAATTGACAATGAACAATTGACAATTGACAATGCGCAAGCGAGAACAAGCTCAAATTCTCTTTAGAATTGTCAATTGTCAATTGTCAATTGTCAATTGTCCATTTTCAATTGTCAATTACCCCCCTGATATTGTTTAAAACAACCAAAAAAGGTACCCTATCAAATGATGTTCCCCTTACACACCATGAGCAAACCTAACCCTTCTTCCATACAAGCACTCCGATGGGTAATAAACGTATTAACATTTCTCGCTATGCTTGCTTCCCTGGCAGGTATCTATGAAACCCACTTTGTAGGAGCAGGAGCTACATTTGGAACAACAGGCGCTTCGCTTGCCATTATTGCATTCGCAATAACATCCCACCTCTGGATAAAGAGCATGGCATGTTGCATGGCTAGTTGTGAGAAGTAATTTCCGCATAACAAAGACGGCAGCTACGAGCTGCCGTCCTGTTTTTCCTGATTTTCGGAATGGGGTGTCATTTGTTGAGGCTGATGAATGGATTGTCGCCCGGGAACAGACGGTTGCCGGAAGCGGCCACCGAATGTTTGGGTTTGACTCCCCATTCGACCAACTGTCTGTGCGTCGCGTAGCGGAAGTAATAGAGTGAGTAGGCATAAGGCCTGGTTTGGAAATCTGAATCCGCAAGCAGATTGTCGAAATCCTCGCCAACGCCAGTGCCAATACCCTTTCCTCCACGCTTTTGCGACGGGACCGACTTGGGTCGCTCACCGCGGAAAACCGCGATGACGATAGTCCCCAGAGCTGTTGGGTCGTCTTGGTGTTCGACTGCGAACGAGTTGGCTTCCCGAGTTACAACAAAGCGTTTGCCGCCTTCGTAACCAGTCTGCCAGCCCTTGCAGGCGTAACCGTCATTGACGACTTTAACAACGTCATAAACACTGTGGCTCGAAAATTTGATGACACTTATACCTTAACCCGAGTTGCCCCAAGGCGTGGATCAATTACACAAACTGCCAGTGAGGTGTTTGAAGAAATTGGTCAACTTTCTGTCTCAGGCAAACTTGATGACGCTAAGGCACTTCTTAAACAACTTCGTGACCAAGGTCGTGGTACTCTTAGAAACGCAGCTTAACCCCCGTTATTATGATTAAATTTGAATCAGACCAAGGCACACCAGAGACAGCAGACATTGCTGACCTTATGCCGTACAAAGCCGATATATTGGCTAATAAAGATGTATTTACAGTGCTTTCTAGCACTACGCCAATGCAAACCATGAATGTTGCCAGCAACATGATGGCAACTATTGCTCAGGGGGTGAGCCGAGATAAATATCTACAAACCTTGGCAGCCTGCTTGCAAAGTGGCGACTTCACACCTGTTCGCGTTTTGTACATGCAGGCAAACAAGCCAGAATTAGAACGTATTACAGAAGAAGGTACGGATGCTATTACTGCTGAGATGCGTACGGCAGCCAAAAATATGCTCGGCTTTGAAAAGGGAACAGATAGAGCACTTAAAGAGCAGGCTACAACGTCAATTGATGCGGTTGGTAACCCGCCCAGCTTTCAGGTGCCAGATTGGCTGTTTGCCGCTACTGAGTGGGTAAAAGCGAACCGTGATAAATCGGTACCAGATATGATTGCAGCCCTAGAATCTGCACCGGATCCGGAGCCGCTACGCCGTGTACAGGGGGCAGAATAAGGCTCGTCTTGATTGACACTACCGCCTATCCTGACGACTACTGGCGCTCTTCCCTGGTCGGCTTCGGCTGTAGCCGCGCAGCGAAAACTTCGGGAACTTTCTTCCGAGATGAATAACGAAGAAGCTGCAAGACACTTGATGAGTTTACGGAGGTTTGATTCGATTTAGAGTAGCGATCGTAAACTTCAGTGACCCAAATTTACTTATAGGAGCTACAGAGAGGATACAACTCACTTGCGGCAACAAGTACAAACTACCCCGAGTCGCCCTTAGTGCCCTGCAATCATAGGTAAGCAGGATTAGTACCCTTTGAAGCATGTTAAGGCTTAAACAGGACTTAATAAGCGAAAAGATCCAAAGTCCACTCTCCATAGCGAAACCATTCGTGGTGCCATTAGTGTAATGCTTGGCGGAGAGAGGGGGATTCGAACCCCCGAGACCCTTGCGGGCCTACCCGCACTCCAAGCGGGCGCACTAGACCAACTATGCGATCTCTCCACAGATAACTTTACAAATGAATTGAGTTTATGAAAAGAAAAAACGGCCCCTAAGTCGGTCGGAGCCGTTCGCCGTACTGAACCAATTGGTCAGTTTAGCATGGTTGTCTTCCGCCTCCGGACTTCTGCCGGAGAACATTCGGCTTTCTTCTCCAGGGAGACCGGGGTTTCGAGCAATTGCGTCTTCTTCGCTTGTTGTGCCGGCGAGTACCCGACATATGTCACCTCCTTTTGGGTGTTTCTAATGAAGACAGAGACAAATATGTTATATAACAAAGAATATTAACTATCAAACACTTTTAAAGCTTTCCTACCCTGTTCCTAGGCTCACAATAATCTAATTCTAATTTCTTATAGATCTCCTCTTCCGTCTTACTTGCAATCACAGCATCTCCTTTGAAAAGCCCATATTCATTTAGCTTCCAACCTTTCTTAATCGCAACTTTCCTCATCGCAATGTTGTGCTCTTTGGATCCTGTGAAGTAAAGAAGTGCCACACCCCATTGATCTTTGCGCACAAATCGCACGTCGACACGTAATCCTGATTTTAAATCAAATGAAAGCTTCTTATCACCATGGGCTACAACATTTCTGACGTCCTTTAGCTCAGCCACAGCATCAGAAACTTCTTTTGGTTTTGAAGTTACAACTAATATGTCTATGTCCCCCACCGTTTCTTTCTCTCGCCTAAATGACCCCGCAACCTCAACCTGATCAACTCCTTTTAGATCTTTTATTTTTTTAAGGAGCTTGTCAACATCATTCTTAATCTCTGCCCGCGGAAATCTTTTTATTCTTTCTTTAACTCTCTTCGCATTTTCAAGAACTTTCTTTTCCATAAGTTCAGAAAAACGGGGCAAAGACCTCAGCTTCCCCTCTTCCGCAACTTTAATCAGATCAGCAACTGTCTTAACTCCAAACTCTGATTGTATTTGACGTACGCGCGCAGGCCCGAGACCTTCTATGTCCATAAGTTCAGCTGGAATATTATCCTGAGTGATTCGCATATCCTCCAAAGCTGTCATCTTACCGGTTTCTAAATACTCAACAATCTTGCCGGCAATTGCATCTCCTATTCCCGGCAGCTTCTTAAGTTCTTTCTCGTCTCCGATCTCGGAAACATCTTTGTCTAATTCCTCGATAACCTGAGCCGCACGCCTATATGCAGCGGGCTTAAAATCGACTCCCTGCTCTTGTAACAAAGCTGCAATCTGACTGAGTAAACCAGCAATGACTCTATTGTTCTCCATGTAATCATTATACCCCACATCTCCCCCTAACCCCCTCTCCAAAAGAGAGGGGGAACTCCCCTCCTCCTATGGAGGAGGGGCTGGGGGGTGGAGGATAAAAACTGATCTATCTTCTTTTAACGAACGGCCCGGGGGCGCCCACCGAAAACGGCGGGCGACCCCTAAGGCCTTCGTCAGCTAAGCGTAACGCCTTCTCCTCTTGTCACTAAGAATGGCCAGGACGTCGTGTCCGGTTCGATGGAGGTCTACGACCTTTCGCATGTCGATGTGCGCGGCCCGACAAATGGCCACGGCTTGCAAATAGCGAGCAGAGACATGATCAGGTAAGTGGCAACTGGACGCGTAGCGTCTTCCATCGCCCGGCATCTCTTCACACTCGACATGCTGTCGCATCAAAACGATTGTCGCGACTGCCGTGGCTTGCCTACCAGGAGAGGGGGGGATAGGATTTGGAGTCCTATGGATGAAGAATCTAAATATCGGTTTTATAAAAAACGTAAGTGTAAATTTACGAAAAAACTGAGGCGAAAGATGACACCGGAAGAAAAAATCTTGTGGAAAGAGCTCAGGAATAGAAACTTTAGTGATACTAAGTTCAGACGACAAGTTAACATCGGACCCTACATAGCTGATTTTTTGTGCTGGAGACACAATTTAATAATCGAGATAGACGGATTAATTCATGAAAAACGCAAAGAACATGATGTACATAGAGATAAATATTTAAGAGATCATGGATTCAAAATCCTTCGCATTACAAATGAAGAGGTAAATAGTGATTTGGAATCTGTACTCAAGAAAGTCGAACATTCAATAACTCCAACATCATAAGCTCCCCTTCTCCTTGTAGGCAAGCGGGTAGGTAGGAGAAGGGGCCGGGGGATGAGGTCGGCAAGCAGGTGGGTCAGGTCCCCTCTCTCCACTCATTCTGATAAGCAACCTGCTCGGGCGTCATTTCATCATACTTAATGCCGATTGCATCAAGTTGCATCCTCGCAATCTCGTCATCAATCTCCGCAGGCAAAGTAATCACTTCCGATTCTAGCTTCCCTTTATTTTTGACTAAGTATTCGCAAGCCAAAGTCTGTCCGCAGAAACTCAGGCTCATTACTTCCGAAGGATGGCCTTCTGCAGAAGCTAGATTTACAAGCCTTCCTTCCCCCGCAACATAAATAACTCTGCCTGACTTCATAAGATACTCATCTAAGTAATGTCTGACTCTGCGCTTGCGCTTTGCATTTCTTTCTAACGCTTCCATATCAATCTCGTTATCGAAGTGGCCAGAGTTTGCCAGTATCGCACCGTCCTTCATTTTTTCGAAGTGCTCCATTCTGAAGATGTGCTTGTTGCCTGTAACTGTTATAAAGATGTCACCAAGTTCAGCGGCTTCGCTCATTGGCATAACTCTGTATCCGTCGGTCGCGGCCTGAAGCGCATTGAACGCATTGACTTCGGTAACAATTACATTAGCTCCCAAACCTTTAGCTCTGAGCGCGCATCCCTTTCCACAGCTTCCATAACCCCCGACTACCACAGTCTTTCCTGCGAAAAGAATGTTTGTTGATCTGAGGATGCCATCCATTGTTGATTGGCCTGTTCCGTAATAGTTATCAAACAGATGCTTTGTCTTGTTGTCGTTGACTGCGATCATCGGGTACTTGAGCACTCCTTCTTCCTCCATAGCTCTAAGTCTGATGATTCCGGTTGTTGTCTCTTCGCATCCTCCAATTATATTTGGAATAAGACCCGGATGCTTTGTGTGGATTTCTGTGACCAGATCGCATCCGTCATCAATTGTGATATTAGGTTCCGTATCAATAACAGCATTTAGGAACTTGTAATAATCCTCCTTGCTCTCTCCTTTATATGCCCAAACCAGAACCCCATCCTCTTCGGCAAGAGCAGCCGCAACATCATCCTGTGTACTTAAAGGATTACATCCTGTAATTGCTACTTTAGCTCCACCGTCTCTAAGAGTTCTGATCAAAACGCCAGTCTCTTTAGTTACATGAAGAGCAAGACCAATGGTCAGACCTTTGAAAGGCTTCTCCTTGCTTAGTCGATCCCTGACTTTCATTAAGGCACCCATGCGTTTCTCCGCGATCTCTAGATTGAGTCTGCCTTGATCCGCCAAAGATGAGTCTGTTACGTAGGACATGGAGCGATAGACTAACAGAATATTGGGTTTGAGCAATAATTATCACGACTAAAAGGGTATAAAGGAGACAAAAGAGACAAAGGAATCTTTTGACTCTTTTGAACCCTTTAATTCCTTTGTACCCTTATAAAAAACTGTCGTATTAAAACAAAACCGCCAACCAATATAATCGGAAGACGGTGTTTGTTTTGATCAGAAGTAAAATAGAGCAAGCTCTATAAAACCAATGACATATATAGTATAGCAAACTTTACCTTAGATTTCAATGGGCGTTTTGGTGCTAAATATTGCAGTTCTGAGCGTTTTTAATGGACAATTGAAAATGGACAATTGACAATTCTAAAGAGAATCAAGATTTGTTCTCGCTTGCGCATTGTCAATTGTTCATTGTTCATTGTCAATTTTGTGAGGCCTATCAATATCCTCCAACAACGTCCCCTCCTGTTCCACTGCCCTCTTTCCCATCTCACATCCTTTTTTACACGCCGAGATCAGATCCTGACCTTCATTAAGCCCCGCAAGAAATCCCGCTCTAAAACCGTCCCCTGCTCCAGTCGGATTAATCACTTTTTTGGATTTCACAGCTGGAACCAATTCAGATCCATCGTGAGTTATCAACAAGCATCCTTTGTCTCCAAGTGTAACAATAATAAATCCACCTACCTGACCTACCTGACTTAAAATCTTAAGAACTCCATTTGCATCACACCCTAACTTCTTCTGCGTAACCTCCCACTCATATTCATTAACTATAATTCCTGCGCTCATGTGAACCATCCTCTCGAATGCATCATCGCCAAAGGCGATTGTCTGCTGTCCGGGATCAAAAAAAGTCTTAACATTATTTTCCGAACACCACTCCATACCCTGAACCATTGCTGTCGTATCGCGTGCACCGATGATGGCGTAAGAAATTTCTGATGGACTGAGATCATTTGGCCATTGCCCATGTGAATCGGCACCGGGATGAAAGAATGCAATTTGATGTTCGGAGCTATCGGTATTAATAATGGCAGTTGCAGTCACATGATCAGAAACTTTCTTAATGTGATCGGTTGAAATGTTTTTTGATCCGAGCTTCTCTAAATAATCATCCCCATCATGCCCGACTGAACTGACCAGAATCGGCTCCTGACCCAATAGCTTCAATCCCCATGCAATATTCGCTCCCGTTCCTCCAAAGTGGCGCGCGTAATGCGGAGAGAAATAGGAAACTGAGAGTGCTTCAAGCGCCTGAGGATCAATTGTATCTGCAAATTCGCCGTCGTAGCCGAGGAGTACATCGTAGGCAACAGAGCCGGTAACTAGAATCTTATTCATGGTATGTAGAATCTAGTAAAAATTAACAATTGACAATGGACAATTAACAATTACGCAAGCGAACAACTAGCTTGGTGATTCTTTAGAATTGTCAATTGTCCATTGTTCATTGTCAATTAAAGCCCAATTTACTTTGTAATTTTTCTAGTATTAGGTCGTCTTTAATATAGACTACGCTTCTATGAAAATAGCAGTTATTGGCACCGGCTATGTCGGCCTTGTTTCCGCCGCATGTTTCGCGGAATTGGGGCATGAAGTGTATGGAGTAGATATTGACGAAGAGAAAATCAAAAAATGCAAGAAGGGAGAGAGCCCAATTTACGAACCTGGCCTTCAGGAGATTCTTCAAGAAGGCTTAAGGAATGGAAGGCTTAGTTTTACAACTGACCTGACTGAAGTTTTGCCAAACGTTAAAATCGTCTTTTCCGCTGTCGCAACTCCTCCCGGTGAAGGATACAAGGCTGACCTTAGGGCTGTTTTTACAGTAGCCGAGACTGTGGCAAGACACGCTGACCACGACATTGTTTTTGTAAACAAGTCGACTGTGCCAGTTGGAACAGGAAAGCTTTGCGAAGAAAAAATTTCAGAGATTCTAAAAGAGCGTGGTGTGAACTTTCAAGTTCCCGTTATCTCTAATCCTGAATTTTTGCGCGAAGGAATGGCGGTAAGCGATACAATCATGCCTGACCGTGTAGTTATAGGAATAAATCACAACGAATGGGCTCGTGATCTTATGGAAGATCTATATAGGCCCATTACAAGAGTCGGTAAGCCTCTTGTTTTTATGAATCGAGAAAGTTCAGAGATTGTTAAGTACGCTGCTAATTCCCTTTTGGCTACCAAGATCAGCTTTATAAATATGCTTACTGAGCTGACTGAAAAGACAGGCGCTAATATAAGAGATGTTGCACGAGGAGTAGGACTTGATACAAGGATTGGCCCCCGATTTCTTCATGCCGGCATCGGATACGGCGGAAGCTGTTTCCCAAAAGACGTTAAGGCTCTGCTTGCAACTGCTTCTGAACTTGGAATTCCAATGGATATTGTCGAAGCGACTGACAAGATCAATGCAAGACAAAGAAAAAGATTCTTTAAGCAAATTACTGATCTTCTTCCTGCCAACGCCAACGTCGGAATTCTTGGACTTTCGTTCAAACCAAAGACTGATGACATGCGCGCAGCCCCCAGCTTGGATCTAATTCCAGAGTTGATTGAAAAAGGTCACAATGTAAAAGTATTTGATCCCGCTGCAATGGAAGTAGCCAAGCCTCTCCTGCCAGCTCAGGTCACTTTCTGCAAAGATGCGCTTGAAGCAGTTAAAGATGCCGACTCTGTAGTGGTTCTAACCGAATGGGATGAGTTTAGAGGAATAGATCTGGTTCAATTAAAGCAATGTATGCGTGGCAATGATTTGTTTGATGGTAGAAATATATATGAGCCAGATGAAGTACGTGAAGTCGGGCTTGAGTATCACGGAATAGGTATTGGATAGTTTACTGGTTTTTGGTTTCTGGTTTTTGGTTCTCTATAAAAAACTATGAAAATCTATGTAACTAAAAACTAAAAACCAATAAACTAAAAACAATGAGAATACTACTCACCGGTGCTGCCGGATTCATCGGCTTCCACACCGCCAAGGCTTTGCTCGAGCGCGGAGATGAAGTTATCGGCCTTGATAATTTCAGTCCTTATTATGATCCTAAACTAAAGGAGGCCAGAGCCGCTCAATTGGATGGAAAGCCTGGGTTTAAAATGATCCGTGGAGATGTAACTGATCGCGAAACTGTGAGAGAAGCAATGAAAGGAGTTGATAGAGTATGCCATTTGGCAGCTCTCGCGGGCGTCAGGTATTCGTTCGAGCATCCGGAAGAATACATTTCGAATAATATTCAGGGATTCTTTGAAATTCTTGATGAAGTTAAACAGCAGGAGATTGCAGGACTAACTTATGCATCTTCAAGCTCAGTTTACGGAGGAAATGAGAAAGTTCCTTCGCAAGAAGATGACAAAGCGGACAATCAACTTTCGTTATATGGAATGACAAAGAAGGACAATGAGCTGATGGCTCACACATATAACCATCTTTACGGAATTCCTGTAACGGGCCTCAGGTTTTTTACAGTTTATGGTGAATGGGGAAGGCCAGATATGGCGCTTTTCTTATTCACTGATGCTATTTTGAATGACAGACCCATCGATGTATTCGGCGAAGGTAAGATGCAAAGAGACTTCACGTATATTGACGATATTGTTTCCGGAGTAATCGCATCAATTGATAAGAATTATGACGAAGAAATCTTCAACCTCGGATGTGGGAGAAAGGAGGAGCTGATGGAATACATTTCAACCATAGAAAAAGCTTGCGGAAAAGAAGCTGAAAAGAATTTTACAGGTATGCAACTGGGAGACGTACGTGTTACCTCAGCAGATATTTCTCATGCGAGAGATAAGCTCGACTTTGATCCTCAGACTATGATTGATGTCGGTGTTCCTAAGTTTGTGGAATGGTATCGAAGTTACTATGGAAGAAATTGACAATGAGCAATTGACAATTGACAATGCGCAAGCGAGAACAAACGCTGATTCTCTTTAGAATTGTCAATTGTCCATTTTCAATTGTCAATTTCCCAAGGACTACCCATTACTTACGCCAAGTAATCATTCTATTCATAGAATAATTCCATAAAACTCCTGTTATTGCTCCAATAAATACCGCAAGCAACTCAACCCATCCGCGGGAAAATAGAAAAGTGCTCACGGCCCAGTTTGCAATAGCACCCAATATGCACGCAACATTGTACTTTCCGAAACCTTTGATTGCTCCAAGTCCTTTTAGTTTCTGATTCGCGAATGTCCAAAGGTTATTAAGAGAGAAATTGAAAATGATAGCGACTTCTGTAGCGCCAATTACTGCCAAGCTGAATCCTGCAACGTTCAACTCCTCTCCTCCTCCCAATAATCTGGCTAGACTTAAGTAAGCAGCCATATGAACTCCAACTCCAAGCGTTCCCACCATGCAGAACTTAACGAATGTGAGCGGAATGAACCGGCCGATCGTAACGTCATACAAGTATTCCAGAAAATCTAACTGAACTTTCCAGCTTAACTTGCTTTCGCCATGCAATCGCGTACTGAAAGTGAATGGAATCTCCACCGCACTCGTTCCTTTAGGTGCATGAACCAGCAGGTCGAGTAGTATTTTGAATCCTTTTGGATTTAATTTCTCTAAAGCTCCTTCGAATACAGCCCTATCTAAAGCGAAAAATCCGCTCATTGGATCTTTGACTTTAACCTTGCAAAGAGCAAGAGCCATCTTGGTAGCCACTCTGCTGATTAGTTGGCGGCGCTCATCCCATTCGCCTACGCTTCCTCCTTCTATATATCTGGAACCGACAGCAAAGCCTTTATTTGCTTCAACGGCCTGATAAAGTTTAGGAAGAAGATCCATATCATGCTGTCCATCTGCATCCATAACAGCAAGTACATCTCCCTTGGCTGATAAAAATCCATCGATGACTGCAGAAGAAAGCCCTCTCTTATCAACTCGCCTGATAACATGCACGTCTTCCATATCTTTGGAAACCTCCATCCCTATCCTCCACGTCTCATCCGGCGAATTATCATCCACAATGATTATCTCATGCGGAATATCGCGTAAAACCTCCCTGAGCTTTGGAATAAGCACAGGAATATTCTCAGCCTCGTTATATGTAGGCAGTACTATAGAAAGCATTGTCACAATAATAGCGAATTTTTGGTTATAAAATACAAATAATCCAATTATTATGTCTCTGTGAATAAACCGAACCCCATCGTTATCTGCCTGGTCCTGACTATTGCTTTCAGCATTCCATCGATTTTGAAGATTCCAATGATGATGCCTTTTCTTGATTCAGCAGTCCGCGCAAAAGCACCCCAAGCGATCGAAAACTTAAGAAAAGAAGGAATCTGGATGGTTAATACTGAATTGAAGTCAGTCACAAAGGAGGAAGATCAAACTTGTTTTCACTTCGAACACACATACACACTCGATAACCGAACCCGAAAACCGAACCCGAAAACCGAACCCGAAACCAGAACCACCTGCCTAAAATGAACTGCAAATGTTCCAATAAACTTCTCTGGCTGATTATAATTCTGGGAGTACTCCTCAGGCTTACTGACGTCGCGTTTCCCGACTTTGCAACAGACGAAGCTCAGTTCGCATTAAACGCATCCGCCGCACAGCCGCCAATCGGTATGTTCTTTTTTTGGCTTGCACAAACCATCTTTGGAGCATCCATAATTTCAGCACGTGCAGTTTCCATAGCATTTGGCATCGCAACTATTTATCTTATCTACAAGATAGTTCTGGAATTTTCAGAAAAAAAAGCTGCCCTGACCGCTGCCGCATTCGCATCAATCTTCCCAACGCACATTATCTTTTCAAAACTTGCGTACCTAAGCGTACCACTTTGTTTTGCCTGGGCTTTGACGACTCTGATGTTTATAAAAGCGAACAAGAAACCGCATGATTCAAAGTTATTGATCGCATTATTTTTATCATCAGTCCTTGCAACTTTCATAAAGACGCAGGGGCTACTTTTCCCCTTACTCCTATTGATTGGAATCATTATCGAGTCAATCAAAAATAAAAAACCACTATTCACTATTCACTATTCACTATTCACTATTCTCTTCCTGAGCCTCATCCCCATCACCCTCTACATCCTAACTAATCCCGGCATCGGAGCTACGTTAACCTTGTACGGAGGAAACATGTACGGCGTTTCCGGAATACTAGATAGGACTTTGACCTTGATTAAGCTCTGGTGGCACTTAATTCCAATACTTACAATCCTATTTGCACTAAGCCTAATTCATATAACCCGAAAACCGAACCCGAAAACCGAAACCCTAACCCCAGCCCTAATCCTAATAGTAACCGGAATCCTCCTCGGCCTAGTCTTGGGCCCCGCACACGAATACTACACAACCTATCTTGTTTACTGGTCTATACCTATCGCATTACTTATAAATAGAATGAAGCCATGCTGGACTCCAATTATTCTTACACTGATAGTTATAAATACATTGTTACTTACCGGACCCAGATCTGTATTTCTAAATGGCAGAACATATAAACTCTATCAATCAGAAGGATATTGGAACACGCATGCAGATCAGATTAATGATGCTCTGAAAGGAGTGGATGAAGTAATTGTAATGGGCCATCCCGGCCACCACATTCGTTGGTATCTGGAACCTCGTGTACTTGTTGGCAAAAATATGGATCTGATTAATCGAAAAGGCGCCTTCCTAAATTTGGGCAAAGAAGTGCAGTTAGAGGCAGTAGGCGAAATCTTGTATGATGATGAAAAAGTGGTTATTACGAGAAAATAACATAAAAGTTGTTAAATTAGCGGGTTTAAGTTTAGGATACTCGAGATGAAAATATTAGTTACCGGTTCCTCGGGGACAGTCGGCACAAGGCTTTGCGAAAAGCTTCTGGAACAAGGACATGAGATTGTTGGAGTCGACTGGCATAAAAATAAGTGGAAGCCGGAGATAAATAAAATGACTGTTAATGTAGATCTCAGGAATCCTAAAAAATTAAAGAAGCTGCCAACTGATATCGATTTTATTTATCACTTAGCTGCAAATGCTAGGGTTTATGAACTTGTTAAGGAGCCTGATATGGCATTGGACAACTTTGTAACAACTTTTAATGTCCTGGAATTTGCACGCAAGAACAACATTAAACGCATTGTCTTCACATCATCCAGAGAAGCATATGGGAATGATGAGCATGATGTGCATACGGAAGATATGGTCCGCGTAGATAACTGCGAAAGTCCGTACACAGCCAGTAAAATAGGAGGTGAAGCTTTGGTCTGGTCATACATTCGTTGCTATGGAATCGATGGAATAGTTACCAGACTCTCCAATGTATATGGAATGTACGATGATTCTGACCGAGTTGTTCCCCTCTTCATCAAGCAAGCAAAAGCCAACGAAGGCATGACTGTATTTGGCAAAGACAAGTGTCTGGATTTCACTTACATCGACGACACTATTAGCGGACTACTTCTGATGTTGGAAAATTTTGATTCAGCCAAGAACAATACTTACAACCTGGCATGCGAAAAAGGTACAACCATCGTTCATCTTGCGGAAAAGATTAAGGAGCTTTTGGGCAGCCCCTCTGAAATTACAATAAAAGACAACCGACCGGGAGAAGTGGTTCAATATGTTGCTAACGTAGATAAGGCAAGAGAGAAACTTGGATACAATCCTCAAACTGACTTCGATGAGGGCATCAAGAGAACTATTGAGTGGTACAAAAACAACGCTTGAACTTGGGGGCAACGTAAATAACGAACATCACATCTATTAGAATTGGGACTGTGAAGAATTGATATGTCAGCTGATGTCTTTCTGCCCAAGCTAAATAGAAGTAGAACCATTGGAAGTGCAGAGTTGCCAGTACTAATGGTATCCATAATTGATATTTCTTAAGAACTGGTAAAGATGCGAGGATGAATAGAAGGATGCTTGCGTGCATATACTCATGATTCATTGTGGAAACAACCGCGTTCATCAAAAGTCCGCCTAAGGCGCCTATCAAAAGCGCCCAATAAAGCTTCTTGTCTTCGATGTATTTAAGCTTTGGTGCAAGGAATGCAATTAGTGCCAAGAATATGAGGAGTGGACTCGTGTGCATCAGGTTCTGATGCCCTGTTCCACCGGGATCTGGGAAGTGATAGTTGTGAACCGAGAAAAGAATCTGGAGTGAGTACGCTAAATTCAAAATTACTTTCATCGGACTTTGCCAGACTGAAGTTTCACTTAGATCAGGATGAACTCCGACTATTAAATGACCTACTTGAATGTACTGAATCGCTGCGTACAAAGCTGGAATCGCAAGTCCAAGTATTATTAGTTGATTGCGCCTGAGCACTGAGCCCTTGGTTGGCCTCTTTATCCAAAGTAGCGGAAGCAAAACAAGTGCAAAAGGCTTCGTTGTCATCGCAAGCCCCCACACAATCCACGTCCACCACGATTTTTTACATGCACCATAAATTGTCAGAAGCATGAGTCCAATATATGCGGAAGTTGTGTATCCGATGAACGCTTTAAAAGTCCAAAACGGCATCATTGTTACAACTCCTGCAAGAACAAGTCCGTGCCACGCGCTGCCCTGCACCCCATGTGGTGCAGTGGTTGACTTGAAGAGTTCTTTGCCTGTTAAGTATGCAAGAGCAGGTAACAAAAGTGACCAAATCAACTGATAATAAATCTCGGTAAACTTTGAAGGAATAATAATATGAACAAGAGCAGCTGGAATATTAGACCCATGGAATCCCGGAATGCTTAAATCAAATCTTCCGCTTGCAAGCGCCTCTACAAATGCCTGGTAAAGCTTAAAGTCACGATCTTCGTATGGAACAATTTCAATGAAGCTTACGAGTAAAGCCAAGGTCATTAGAAAGACATAAAACCACGGAGACGATATGCAGCGCTTAAGACACATATCAACATATTATATCAATTCGCATGCTTAGCGATAGCATTCGATGCTCAACGAATTACTCCTCTCGTGCCTCGAAGCCCCGCAACTGTGGGGCGAAGTGGTATTAGACCAAGATTATTAAAAGGAGAACCAGAGACATGGGTTTTTCTGCGGATTTACAGATGTTTTTTATTAGTAAACTAGTTGCGCAACTAGTTTACCCTAACTACAATACTTAATATGAATAATCTTCAATCATACGAACAACTCCTAAAGGTGCTAGCAAGCAAGAAAAGACTTCATATTCTTTTATATCTGAGAAAAAACAAAATGGCCTCTGTTAATGAGCTAGCAGAAGCAATTGGCTTAAAGAAGCAGGCTACTTCGAAGCACTTACGAATCCTCAGACTTGCAAAAATTGTGAAGCCTAATAAAAAAGGGTTGTTTGTTAAATACAGACTGTTTCTCCCACAGGAGAAAATAGTCAAACAGGTGTTATCAGTTATTCAATAGAGTACTAATTCACCGAACTTACTCTTCCCAGCAAGAAAGTTGAATTTACTCAAGAACTCTCCCTGTTTTTTACAATTTCGGCCATTTTAACGATTTCCATGTGATCGAAGGCAAGATCTGCATTCTTCCAATCCTTGATAATCTCGATAGCCGCGGCATCGTCCCCTGCTCTGGGTTCTCCTGACCATTCTGTGGCCAGAAACACCACACTTATTATTCTACCGCGCGGATCTCGGTTGGGATCTGAAAAGACACCAACTAGCTCAAGGCCATCTACTTTGAGTCCCGTTTCCTCGAGCATCTCGCGTTTGCAAGCCTCCTCCACAGTTTCATCTATCTCCATCATTCCTCTTGGTGCGGTCAGACGGCCTTTGCCGGGCTCATCACGCCTTCGTATTAGAAGCACTCCTTCTTCCATGAAGACGACGCAGTCAGCGGCGACAACGGGGAGTTTTTGGTTGGTGAAGAAATCCATGACAACATTATACACTCAACACGGGCACTTCGTGCCCTTTCAACAATCAACATTGTAAAAAATGTTAACAGTGAGCGAAGCGAACGTGTTAATTGTTGATTGTCGAGAGTCACGCTTAGCGTGACGTGTCGGATGGAACATACCCTCTCTCAAAATACTCACTACCTGACCCTACCGAATCAACCTCATATCTCTTCCCTTCCAATACACTTCGCGCAGCAAGTATTCCCATTTCGAGCGAGTGATCTTGATTTGTATATCGAAATCTTCCAGGTCTTCCGATTGCAAAGAAGTTCTCGAAGCTGTCTAACCATTCTGTGATTACTCTGACGTTTTCTGCGTACTCAAGATCATAAATTGGATACGCGTCGGGCTCTTTTATCATATGAATATTCAAAACCTCCTCTCGCTTTAGGAACTTAAGTTTTTCTAACCATTCCATTGCCATATCAAATAGCTTTTCTTTTCCTGCATTCCAAATCTCATCTCCTTCGAAACAGAAAAACTCTATAAAAAGTGATGTTCTGCCTTTGGGGCACATTTCTTTCGAGAAGTTTTTCATCTCAGTTATACGTCCAAACGGAACCTCCTTGTCCGGGAAGTAAACCCAGTTGTCATCCGTTACTTTTTTCTTATCAATTGTTAGAAATAAATAAACCTGCGCGCGGAATCGGAGTTTCTTAGCTGCTTGTCTGACCGCTTCCGGTGCAATGGGATCGAAAAGTTCAACTGACCTTGTGATTGGAATTGAACTAATAACTGACCTTGGCCTCAAGGTCTTTGTTCCAACGTCAACCGATATTACGCTTCCGTTTTCGTGAACTATTCTTGTTGGCTGAGCATTCAACAACACTTCTGATCCTTTTTCTTGTATCTTTTTGCTCATTGTTTCGTATACAAGACCTGAACCAAGGCTTGGATAATAGAAAGTATCTACCAAAGTCTTTGGCCCACCTTTTTTCACAAGCATTTTTTTGAGTGCCGCCCATATGCTTAATCCCGCAATACGCTGTTCCGCCCAATCGACGGAGATTTCTTTGGCTGGAATTCCCCAAATCTTTTCCGTGTAATTGATCATATTAAACTCAGCAAGAGTTCTTCCGAAACGCGCAACAACAAAGTCCTCGAAGCTCTCCGGTTTCTTTTTTCTTAATCTTCCTTTCACATGTTCAATAGAATAATCCCTGAGCATCTTGTTTGCTTTGAATATTCCCATCTGCCCAAGAACATTTCTGAATCGAACGGGGTAGTAATAGAACTTTCCATCCACAAAGAACCGAGTGAGCCTTTTAACCTGAATCCATTTTTCACCAAGCAAGTCTCCGATCATGTCATATAAGTATTTGTTCTTGCTGAAGAAACGATGAGGACCATTGTCCACGCGAAAAGTACCCTGAGGTTCGTTGAAAACATAAGTTTTTGCCAAACCTCCAACCTGACCAGCTTTCTCTATTACAGTTACCTGTTTCCCAGCACGACTGAGTTCCCAAGCTGAAGCCATGCCTGCAGGGCCGGCGCCTAATACCAAAATTGAATCTGAGTTGTTCATAAGTTCGAAGTTCAATGAAAGACAAATACTTTTCTCATTCCAAAATTCCAGAATAGAACAATCCAAAGCACTATCATTTTGGCAAGAAGGGGTGTCAAATGAATATATTCCACAACAAGCCAAAGGAGTAATTCAGTCCAAAATAAGCCCCCAAGGGCAATGCCAAATACCATAAAAAATTCCAAAAGACGTGGATGACGGCTTTTGAATATCCACATAAGACCCAAGACATAATTCCATGAAAGACCAAACATATATGCGACAAAGGCTGCCCATAGATAATGCATTCCCAAATATTGCATCAGAAGAACAAATACAATCAGATCAACGACAGAGGCCGATCCTCCTACGAATATGTATCGGAAAAATTGAACGCGCGCGGATCTTGGATCACCCAGTATTAAATGTTTCATTACAAAGAGTTTAGCGATTTTTCTAGACATTTCTACTGCGCATTTGCGCTACTGCGCTAAACTATCACGCATTGAATAAAACTATCGCTATCGTCGGCCTCGGTTATGTTGGCCTCCCGCTCGCTCATGCATTTGCGAAGAAGGGCAATCGTGTAATTGGTTATGATATTAGCGAGGAGCGTATTACCAACTTAAATTCAGGAGAAGATTGGACAAATGAACTTACAAGAGAGCAACTTGAGGGAGTTTCAATCGAATTTAGTGCTAACCCTGCAATACTTGGGAATGCCGATGTGATAATCGTTGCTCTTCCAACTCCAATTGATGAAAACAACAAGCCAGATATTGCGATCCTGAAAGCAGGAACAGAAACGGTTGGAAAAAATATGAAAGACGGAGCAATCGTCGTATTCGAATCAACCGTTTATCCGGGAACAACAGAAGAGATTTGCGGTGGAATTCTGAAAGAAGCCTCAGGCGGAAAAAGTTTTAAGCTTGGTTATTCTCCTGAACGAATCAATCCGGGTGATAAGGAACATACTGTTACGAAAATTCTCAAGATCGTTGCCGGAGAGGATGATGAGACGACTGACACTCTTTGCAATCTTTACAAATCAATCATTGAGGCAGGCGTACACAAAGCTTCTTCGATTAAAGTTGCAGAGATGGCGAAGGCTATAGAGAATGCACAACGGGATTTGAATATTGCATTTGTGAACGAGATCGCCCAGATGTGCAATAAACTTGGAATTGCATCCAAAGATGTTTTTGATGCCGCGAAAACTAAGTGGAATTTCCTCCCCTTCCAGCCTGGACTTGTAGGAGGTCATTGCATTGGTGTTGATCCTTATTATCTTGTAGAAAAAGCCAAACAACTTGGAATGGATACGCATGTAATAACCGCAGGAAGAAGTGTTAATGATCAAATGGGAGCATATGTAGCAAGCCTTGTAACTGACGAACTTGGAGATCCCAATGGAAAACGAGTCTTGGTACTTGGAATTACCTTTAAGGAGAACGTCCCTGATCGAAGAAACAGTAAGTCTGGTGATGTAATCAAAGCTCTTGAGGCCAAGGGATGCGATGTAGAAGTGCATGATCCGTTTTTTGATGACAGCGAGATTGAAAAACTCGGGTTCAAACCCGGCAAGCTGATGAATGGACCCTATGATGCTGTCATGCTCCTAGTTACCCATAGTGATTACTTCAATGGATACCCTCAGAATCTTTTGGGCAGCCTGAAAGAAGGAGGAATCTTCTTTGACCTTAAATCCTTGATGGATAGGAAAGCTGTGGAAAGGGAGGGGTATAGGTACTTAGCTTTATGAAGCTTTGACCTCCTTAACCTCATACATCGGACTAAGCATATCCTTGCTGGCCTGTAACCACTCAAGCAATCTGACTATTCCTTCGCGAACTCCTGTGTTTGCATTCCATCCTGTCGCCTTCATGAATTTTGAGTTGTCGCTGATGAAGATTGGCTGATCTCCCGGGCGTACTTCGCTAAACGTGTAATGAAGCGGCATTTGCATTTCGTTATTGAGGAGATCCATGAACTCAAGCAGAGACATAGTATTGCCCTTCCCTCCTCCAATGTTGAAAGCCTGACCTGATACTACGTCCATGTTCTTTATGCACGCATCGTAACAATTGACCAGATCATCGACATATAAAACGTCTCTGACCTGTTTTCCATTTCCATAAATTTGAACGGGCTTGTTGTAAAGCGCCGCGATCATAAACCATGCAACCCATCCTTGATCTTCGACTCCCATTTGATGCGGACCATAAATGCAAGATTGCCTAAGTACGACTGTCTTCAAACCGTAAAGGCGAGAGTAATCCCTAACGTATTGATCAGCGGATCCCTTACTGCATCCGTAAGGAGAGTGAAAGTCGAGCAGTTGCGCTTCGGAGACTCCTGTCATGTCACCTGCGAACTTGTATCGGATGTCTCCTTCTTCAACTTCAACATTTTCGAGTCCTCCATATACTTTGTTTGTCGAAGCATAGATAATCGCGGGTTTCTTTGAGCTTTGCCTGACGGCTTCAAGTACATTGAAAGTTCCAAGTGCGTTAATCTCGAAGTCTTCACGCGGATCAACTACTGATGTTGTAACCGCAACTTGAGCCGCCAAGTGCAAAACTATGTCGCACTCTTCGCAGAGCTGATTTAACTTCTCCTGATCAGTTCGAATATCGCCAACAACAATCGTAAGTCCACTCTGGAAGTTTTCTTCCAGAAACTTGCGGTTAATATCCGTTCCCTTGCGTGAAAAGTTGTCGAAGATTACAACCTCCCATCCATTATTCAAAAAATGCTTAGCGGAATTTACTCCTATGAAGCCTGCTCCGCCTGTAATCAACATTTTTTTTGATGACACAATAGTAAATTGGAATATCACATGCCTCTCCTGCCCTGAGCGAGGAGCGGAGCGACGAGTCGAAGGGTTATTAAGATCTTAGACATTGACCGAACGATATAGACTCTCGAACTTTTCGGCAATAGAAGACCAGCTGTTTTTCTCTGCATACTCTCTACCGGCAAGGCCCAACTTTCTGCGCAAATCTTCATCTTCACAAAGCCTGAGTATCCTGTCCGCAACGCCGTCTATATCGCCATCATCGGCAATTAAGCCTGTTTGAGAATCTATGACTGCATCTTTGATTCCTCCCGCATCCGTCGCAACAATCGGCTTTCCGCATGCGCTCGCCTCCAAATAAACAATCCCGAATCCTTCGAATTTCAGGTCAACGATCTTCGGTGTATGAACATAAATATCGCACGCTTGGTAGTAGCTGACTAAGTCATCTGCCATTTGCCGCCCCGCAAACTCAACATGATCCTGCAAACCAAGCTGATCAGTTAATTTCTCAAGCTGACCGCGCCCATTTCCTTCCCCCACCATTACATAATGCACATCCTTTCTCTTTTGAATGACCTTGCTCAAAGCTTTTAGAACTATGTCATGTCCCTTGCGACCCCATAATCCTCCAACTGTGAGTAATACAATCTTTCCCCTATATTTATCTAATTTAACTTGGGGTTTTTGAAAGCGTTCGAAATTCACTCCATTATGAATAACTTCAATCGGATAAGTTTTGCCGGCCACGGCACTGCGCGAGTGGCCGTGGCCGGAATGTTTCTCGATCATTTGCTTGGTGAACAAACTTGGCACCGTAATCTTCTTTGCCTGGCTGTAACACTTCTTTAAAACCAACTTTTCCGGAAAGTAAGTGAGAGGACGAACTCCATGCGTTCCCTGCGCGCCCATAATGAAAGGCTTCTTGTATTTTTTGGCTGACCGCATTGCGATCATGCAATAAGGAAATGCAAACAAGCTATGAACCAGATCAAATTCCGACACATTGATTCTTTTCCAAAACTTTAGCGCCTTTGGCTGATAAAGCCTGAAAATATACTCAGGCAACTCATATCTAACTTCGAAAGGCAGACTAAGCTCATTTGCTGATTCTTTTTGTGATTCGGGCAGAAAGAGTGTTATATCAACACCCTTCTCGCTCAGGAATCTTGTAAGTTCATACGTTATATTCCCGTAACCGTCTTTTGGACTAACTGTGGAGGAGAAAATAGCAGATTTCATGTAATTCAAGTGCTGTATTAAAGATTTAGGCAGGGTAAGTCAGATACGTATTGTAGGTCAGGTAGGTGTTTTATTCGAAAAAACCTACCTTACTTACCGGACCTACCATACCTACCTTACCTAATTATCAATTATTTGATAGACTCGCCACCCATGAAAACCGCAGTATTTGTAGGCCGTTTCCAGCCCTTCCACGACGGACATAAAAAGTGCATAGAAAAAATACTGGAAGATTGCGATCGATGCGTTGTCCTTTCTCGTGACACCAAACAATCTGAAAAAAACCCTTTCGACTTCGAGAAGTGCAAAGCTCTTATCAGAGCCCAGTTCCCGGATGAAGATAAAGTTATCATTCAAAGACTTGATGATCCCGATTGCGAACTTTCCGTATATATTGGAAGGGACGTTGGTTATGAACTCATACAACTGGATGAAAATACCGAATCAATATCGGCAACTGACATTAGAAAAAAACTTTATGCTGATGCGAATAAAGAATTTAAAGAAAATCCTCATCCGATGAAACAATGAATTCAAATCCTCCAATAATTTGGCTAACGGGAAATTCTGGTTCTGGCAAAACTACTCTCGCCTATGGTATCCGCGATTATTTTAACGAATCTGATTTGGACTCAAACTTTGCAAGAAGAGTAATAGTTCTGGATGGAGACGAAATGCGTTCAACCATCTCGATTGATGAAGGCTTTTCTCCGGAAGACCGCAAAAGGCATAATCTGAGAGTAGCAAGATTGGCTAAGCTAATGACTGAACATGGTTTCCTTGTGATAGTTGCCGTGATCGCACCATTTAATAAAGCACGCGAAGAAGTAAGCGTAATTTGCAATCCAAAATGGGTATACCTGAAGCGCTCCGGACTGGAATCCGAGGATAGACCATATGAATCGCCAATTAATCCCGATCTGACTGTGGATAATGATGAGCTCTCTGTTGATGAGGCCAGAAACACCTTAATTTCTTATCTAAGAGGCCTGGAAATTGGCATACGTAAGCCAAAATCGATGCCCATAAAGCACAAAGATAGTGTAATAAAGAGATAGAATAAAGACTGCAAAGGATTTGACGATATACCCCTTTTTGTTGTAAAAACTACTTATTATGCCTGATCCAAAAAGACCAGCGGCTTCTGCTGAAGCAACTCCAGGCACTCCCCCATCTCCCGAGACATCGGAGGTCGTTGTTAGATTAGAAGCAATTGTCCAACAAATTAGAGGACTTGTTGCATGTACAACCGATAAACCAGATGTTGCCGAACCTGATGCAGCAGAGAAAACAATAAACCAAATCGCACGTGCTAAATTCACAGAATTCAGAGATCAATGGACTGCTCTTGCAGATGCAGGTCGAATGCAAGAGGCTGGCGATTTATTGGATCAATTATTCGAATATTTCCGCGAGCGCGAACTTCATGAAGATAATGATAATAACTTCCTGCTTAAACATGCATTTAATATGTTCATAAGAAATGAGGATATTCGTTTCCTGCAGACCATTGCAGCACGTTTTACAGAACACGGTGATGCGGATCTACCTGAAAACAAGGACTTGGTAAGCAAAGCACATGAGTTTGGCGCAAGGCACTTAAGAATTCGCGGTTCAGAAATGCTGAAAGGAGGAGGAGCGGATGCTGATGCGGGGAAACTCTTGATTGAGACTGCTCGTGAAACGCTTAGTCCACTAGTACTCCAATACGAAGAACGCGAAGAATTTGGTTCAGCGTGCCGTGCAGCATACGAGACGGCCTACACATTTGTACCACTTGAACGTTGGGGAGAAGCAGCTCTCTGCTTCCGAATATCCGCAAGAATGGCAAGGCAAGATCCACAAGAGACCCTTGGACTATTAATTGCAAACAACGAACATAACTGGGCATTAAAAATGGGAGGAACTCAACCAGTTCCAGAACTTATGGATGAATATCGAGAATTCACAAGAGAGGTGAGGAGGATTGCGGCAGAAGGAAACCCGACTGCAAAGAGATGGGTAAGTAATGCGCTTCATGAACAAGGTGCTACAGCGCTAGAGATTGCACAGGAAACGCGCAGTGCAAATGCAGATGCAAATGTTGATGACTGGATAGCAGAAGTAATTGAATGCTGTGACGCAGTAATAAATGATGAGGATGGATATCTTGCAGAACTTGACGAACAAAGAATAATTATAGACAAAGCAACAGCACTCAGGAGAAAAGCAGAATCATTTAAAGATTAATATCCTTGGCGCTTTATTAATTCCCAACTAAGATTATCTCCATGCCGCACATTACAGCAATCATCTGTGTACGCATGGGATCCGAAAGGTTTCCGGGCAAGACTATGAAGCCAATTAACGGCAGGCCTCTTCTTGGAATACTTATAAACCGCGTTAAGCAGTCTAAGCACATAAATAGCATCGTGGTGGCTACTTCGATTAATGATGAGAATGACATTATCGAGACTTTTTGTGCAAACGAAGGAGTCCATTGCTTCCGCGGATCGGAAGATGATGTTGCCGGACGGATGCTTGGAGCTCTGGAAAGTGAAGGAGCTGATATTGGAGTTGAGATTTACGGTGACGGTCCTTTGAATGATCCAAAAATAATTGATAGATGCATTGAGTTTTATCTTGAGGATGGAACTTGTGATCTTGTGGGGAATGATATGAAAGCAGGCTACCCATCAGGAATGTACAGCGAGACTTTTTCTGTGAAAGCATTCAAAGACTCAACAGAACGAACTTCGGACCCTGCTATTCGGGAACATGGAACATTGTATTTAAGACAACATCCGGATCTTTATAAAACGATTAATCTTGAACCTCCCGAAGAACTTAATCGTCCCGATATTCATCTGGATGTGGATACGGAGCACGACTTTTATATAATCGAATCGATTGTAAAAAACCTTGCTCCCAGAAATGACTTCTCGCTAGAAGAAATACTAGACTATCTGGATGCAAATCCTCTTCTTGCCAAAAGCAACCTGCATGTTGAAAGGAGATGGAAACAATACCAACGCACATAATGAATGATTCTAAGTTCAAATGCGGCATTATTGGAACCGGTTCGTTTGCAGAAGTGCATTCACAAGCGACTACCGAGAATTCTGTAACTACTCTTTCGGGTGTATGTGATATTGATCCAAGCCGAGGAGAAGAGTTTGCAAATATGTGGAATACAAAAGCTTTTGGAAGTGTAAATGAACTGCTGACTGAAGTTGCTCCTGACATTGTCGCAATCTGTTCGCCGGATGAAACACATGCAGGCATTGCAAAAGAAGTAATTGAACACGCAAACGCTCCGCGAGTGCTGGTGATCGAAAAACCTCTTTGCACTTCGACTGAACAATTGGAGATGCTAAGTCAATTACCACAAGATCGAACCAGAATTATTGTTGATCACAGCAGAAGATTTAATTCAGCTCATCAGAGATTAAAACAAATGATTGAAGCAGGTGAACTGGGAAATGAATTGATCTCTGTTAACTGGCAATACTACGCAGGCTGGTTCCACACGGGCATTCATGCGATTGATACGTTAAGGATGCTTCTAGGCGACCTCTCATTTGTGTATTCCAAAAAAACTCAGGTTGATAGATTCCCGGAAGATCCGCTTTTTGACGTTGAGCTCCAATCAGAGAAGTTCCCCGGAGTGCGCATCAATCTGGAAGGAGTTCCCGAAAAGCCATATATGATCTTTGAGTGCGTTTTGCTCTTTAATAAGGGCAGAATCCGCATTCATTGGGACGATATATTTATCGATCGAGAGAGGCTCGATCGCGCAAAAAGGCCGGCTCTTTGGTTTGAAGAACACTTCAAAGCAGATAGCATACACAAGGCGCTTGATACTATGTACAGCGCATGTGCTGAGTACTTAAGCGGAGGAGATCCTGAGCTCTTGAATCAAGTAAATTTTGAAGAAGCACGCAAGACTACCGAAATTCTGCTCGCTGCAATTGAAAACTAATGAATGACCCATCAACTTCCATTGGCACTGACCAACCCGTGCGCACAAAGCCTTGGAAAGAAAGTAATGCCATAGGCGAAGAAGAAAGACTTGCGGTTGAGCGAGTCATGCAGAGTAAAAATCTTTCCATGTTCCAAGGATCTTTTAAACCTAATCCACCTCTGAGTTTTTTGGGAGGACCGGAAGTGCAAACACTCGAAGCTCTTGCCAAAGATTACATCGGATCGTCTCATGCAATTTCGGTTAACAGCGCAACTTCCGGACTTTACGCGGCAGTTGGAGCACTTGGCCTTGGATTTGGTGATGAGATGATTGTTTCTCCTTATACAATGAGTGCTTGTGCAACTGCACCGCTCGTTTACGGTGCAATTCCTGTGTTTGCAGATGTGGAACGGGAGACCGGCTGCTTGGATCCCGATTCAATTAGAGCAAATCTAACACCAAGGACAAAAGCAATACTTGTAGTTCATCAATTTGGAATTCCCGCGGATATGGATGCGATAATGAGTATTGCCGACGAGCATGATCTGAAAGTTATTGAAGATTGCGCTCAGGCATGGGGAGCGAGTTTCAAGAATAAGCATGTTGGAACATTCGGCGACATTGGAGTATTTAGCTTCAACGTGCATAAGACCATCCAATGCGGAGAAGGAGGACTTTGTGTCACTAATGATTCAGAGATTGCTCTTAGATTACAAATGATCCGCAATCACGGCGAAGCAATTGTTGGCGATACCCAGCACCATGATCTAACTAATATTATTGGATTTAATTACAGAATGACTGAAATCAATGCTGCTATTGCGTCAGAACAACTAAAGAAGCTTGACGGCTTAAATGCAATCAGACTGGAACTTGTAAAAACCGTTTCCGAAGGTATTACTCACCACGAATGCCTAAGTGTTCCAAACCCGGAAGCTGACCGAAGTGCAACTTATTACGTTTATCCACTTCGATATCATGCAGAAAAATTCAATAACATGCCAAGAGCTGAGTTTGTACAGAAACTTAAGGGGCAAGGAATTATTTTCTACGAAGGATACATGAAACCGCTATACCTGCTTCCGATTTTCCAAAGCAGAACTGCTTACAAGAACGGCTATCCATGGACCGCGCCGGAAAACAGCGAGTCTGACCCGAACTATGCAAAAGGCGCTTGCCCTGTTTGTGAAGATTTGTTTGAAAACGAGTTTTTGATGAACTTACATTTGTGTCCACCTCAGACAATTGAAGATGCGATGGATGTGGTGAAGGCAGTTGATGTGGTGTGTGGTTAATATCGGTCACAAGTCACAAGTCGCAAGTTTTGTCGCAAGTCACAGGTCGCAAGTCTGATTCTTATTTAATAGTAATTGAACGCTTTTTTCGTTTAGTTGAATTCAAATAATTTATTAGATTTGCTAGTTGTCTTGCAATCTTTACAGCTCTAGCTCTTAAGTCATTAAATTCTTCTTCATTTATGTACTTTCTATCAAACGCATAATAAATTTGAGATCTTACTTCCGAAGCCGATCGCTTTGCGTAACCTAGAAACTTAGCAAACTCTATATCAGATTGTGAATCATTGCCCTCAGCAATATTGGACATTATTGAAAGTACAGCTCTAGATATTTGATCCTTCCAATCCAAATCTTGCATTACTGCAGGACGATTATAAAAATCCTGCAATTTAATATTTAGCTCACGAGCTGCTTGCCATGCATTAATATCTTCAAATGATGCAAATGCCATAAGCCATGAAATCTAAACCTATTGATAGTATTCTGCAACAAAATTTGCACTTTTATCCTGCGACTTGTGACCTGTGACCTATCCTGTGACTTGCGACTTGTGACCTGTGACCCCAAACACATCAACTGCTTAGAAATACTGTTTCACTTTCTTCCTCATCTCCTCCCCCACAATCACCGCACGCTCTATCCAGGTTTCGGACATGTGTGGAGTTTCCGGTGCACCTGCGTAAGGGAAGGTTGTTTCTTCCAACGCTTTCATAAAAATCCTCATGTCGCGAAGCGTATGTGTTTGCTGGCCTGAAGTTATTACTTCAACTGCGCGCTTGCAATCTTCATTTGTATGAACGCGCTGTACACCCGGAGCGTATTGGAAGAACTGGTGCCCGAACATTACTGCTGGTTTGAGTTTGAAGAGTCCCTCTAGGCATGCGACTCCTGTTACGGTCGCAACTGCCAATGCATGTTTTGTAAGCTCATGCGTGCTGAAGTATCTGGGTGCCAACACAACCTGTTTAGTAGTTCTAAGTGTTTCGTAAAACTCAGGACTTCTGCAAAGCTCCTCCTGCGCCGGATGCTCTTTGACATATAACAATACATCAGGCGGAAGATGAGATGCCATTTGCTGAACCATCAAATCCTGATCTGTGTACACGCCACCGAGAGGGCATGTGGTAGCTTCCGGTTGCATGTGCAAAGGCATATAGATGAATTTCTTACTCAGATCGGGCTCAACTGCAATTCTGTCGTACATAAGCGATGTTTTATGTTGCCTTAGTTTTCTTTTCCAAAAAGTTGGAGAAAATACCGATCTAAAAAAGTACTTGGGCTTCTTAAAAAATATGTGGACTGCAATGCTTCCCCATTTTTTTATGAAACTGTCTGTTTCCAGATGCGGATCTCGCGGACCCATGTACCAAGGATCTTTGTCCTCCATTTGATTTTTGCAAAACTCTTCGAAAAGCGGATGTAAATCGATTTCATCTTTCTTGTCGGCCGTAGCCCCGCTCAGCGGGGCGGAGGCTGAGCCTTCGTATCTTTTTGCCACTTCTTCCATCTTTTCTTTAATCTCCGTTCCTGTTGTTTCGAAATCCTCTTCCATGGAAGCCACACCAAGTATTGGCATTCGTTCGAAAAACCAAACTGGAATGCTTTTGAGTTTGCACAAATCATTAATCACTTGATCGTAGCATTGATGTGCGACCGAGTTCATCAGAAGCAAACCGATCTGATGCTTCTCTATCATGTGATCCCAATATCTAAGGTGATCAAAGTACTGACGCTTACGCTCTTCGTAAGGCATATCCTTGTAATTCGCGTATCTCTCTATCATTGTCATAAACAGGGCTTCGCATGCACGCATCTTTTCTATCAGCTCCTCATCAAGCGGTGAAATTTCGGACCAATCTGTGCCTGAATAATCTCCTGCCCTTTGCGGACCAGCTGGAACAAATATCTGCTCTTCGCAATCAATCTCCGGCCATTGCTTTTTGTCATTCATTACATTGATGCAGGTTCCAATCTTAAGGCCCTTGAAAGTGGTCTCGATCATTGGCTTGCCTGCGGAATCGTCAAAGCCCTTCAAAATAATGTTCATGCTAAGAGTATTGCAAATAATTGGAGCTTAAGACATAAAAAGAAACAGAAGTTTCAGAAGAACCAGAGGAAACAGAAGAGAATTAGTCGATCCTCTGATTCTTCTGTTTCATCTGTTTCCTCTGTTTCCTTTACAATTTCACTCCACTTACCTTTCTCTCCTGCTACCATACCCCCATGGAACTGTCTCTGACCAAATGCGCCTCCGTTCAGGAATGGGATGACTTTGCAAAGACCTCTCCTCAGAGAAATGTTTTCTGCTCCTCTTCATTTTTGAATGCAATGACAGATGAACATGAAGGATATTTCGTTGAAGCAAATGGAGAGAAGCTTTTGGGTGCAATAACTTTCGGGGACAAACCTTCTCCCCGTCCTTTCACAACGTATCAGGGCGTTTTGTTCGCTGAGTCTGTTTCCGGCGCTAAACCTCACACAAGTACAAGCAAACAGATGAAGTTGATTGATTTTCTACTCGAAGAATTAGAAAAGGAGCTACCGCTAATATCGTTTAGTCTGCACCACAGCTTCCCTGATATAAGGAGCTTCCTTTGGTTTCATTATCACGAACGCGAAAAGGGGATGTTCAATATTAATTCGCGTTATACCGGGCTGATTGATCTTGAAGGAATGGGAAATATGGAAGAGATGCTTATGGACATAAGAACGGTGCGCAGGCAGGAAGTTCGCAAAGCGGAAAAGAACGGATGGATCGTTGAGGAGTCGACTGACATTAGTTTGCTTGATGATCTGCATAAAAAAACATTTGATAGGCAGGACATCGAGCGTCCCGAAGAGCATGGAGCACTTGTGAAATCGATTGCCGAATCGGCATTCAAGAATAATTACGGAGAAATGCTAATTGCAAAGAAAGACGGAGTTGTTGCCAGTGCGGTTCTGACTCTGTTTGATGACAGATGCACATATTATCTGTTTGGAGCCAATGATCCTGAATACAGATCCGATGCATGCGGCAGCATTCTTCTCGCGAATTCAATTCAAAAAGCAAAAGAGCGCGGCCTAAAGTGTTTTGATACCATTGGAATCAACTCCCCTGCACGAGGTGACTACAAAGTAAGCTTTAACGCAGTACCAACCGTATATTTTGACGTTACCTGGACTAGATAAGGAAACAGAGGAAACAGACGAAACAGAGGTTTGAGAGGATTATTAAATATGACCTTCTTCTGTTTCTTCTGTTTCTTCTGGTTCTTCTGTTTCTTCTGGTTAAAATACAACTATGTTCCTAAAACTCATTAGAATATTTAGCGAATACGAGGACAAGAGTTTCGATAAGCGATTCGGATGCGACTTTAGCGGAGTTATAGGCGCCAAAGATTTAAAAACTGATTCTGAATTTAAGGATAATGCCACTTCGTACCATGCGGCATGGTGCAGTTCGATTCGTAAGCTCATAAAGAAAAGTGCGAGCCTTAAGATTAAGCCTGAGACTTTTATTGATATCGGATGCGGGAAGGGAAAGGTGTGTTTTTATGCGGCGACTCTCAAGAGATTCAAAAAAATCATAGGAATTGATTTTGATTCCGAGCTTGTTGCTCAGGCCAACGAATATAAATCTAAATTTGCTGAGTATAATATTGAGTTTCTGCATGCCGATGCCACTGAGTATGATTTAAGCCGCTTTGAACAGGGCATGATATTTATGTTCAATCCTTTTGATGAAAAGGTGATGAGGATATTTTTGGAAAAGAACCTGAATGCCTTCAAAGAGAAAAAGCATGTGATTGCTTATTCCAATGACATGCAACACAAAGTAATTGAAGAGATGGGCTTTAAGAAGCTTTGGAGGCATCCAAAGCGTAAAATGTCACTATGGCAGTTATGATTTTATTTGTTGCCACCGAAGCCGGCGGAGCCAAAGAATTGATTCCTGTAATCAAGCTGGCGAAAGACCAAAAAGTATTTGGATCCGATGTAACTGTTCCTATCTTTTCTGACTTCGGCATCGAAGCCAAAGAGGCATCGGTAAGCTCAAAGAATGAAGCTGATGAGTTTCTGAAAGAACTTAATCCTGACTCTATATGCATGGGAACAACCGGAACGATTAAAGCTGAAAGATATCTGACAGAGTCAGCAAGAGCTCTGGGAATCAAAACCGTTGCAGTACTTGATGAATGGTATAACTACAAACTCCGATTCCAAGATGAAGATGAACTTATTGGAAAATACTTGCCTGACATTATTTGCGTGCAAGACGAAACTTCACTTGAACTCGCCAAAGCCGAAGGTATTCCCGAATCCAATTTAAAAATAACAGGAAGTGTTTCTCTCTCTGAACTTAAGCAAACTGAGCCCCCGGAGTTTCCCGAGATTTTAAAAGCCGCAGGTGATAGAACTTCGATTCTTTTTGTTTCTGAACCTCTTAAAAAGGCATACGGAGAAAAGGAAGGAGACAAAGGAACGCACGGCGGGTTCATAGGTTTTCATGAAGAAATTGTGCGCCAGCTTTTAGCTGACGAACTAAGCAAACTTGATAAAGAATTTTTCGTTCTGGAAAAAATGCATCCGTCCCAGAAGGATACTCTCGATCCACCCAAGTGCGGACCCAATGTCGAATGGGTTTCATCATCTGACCCGATGCCGATCATTCCTCTTCTTTGGCATGCTGATCTGGTGGTCGGAATGAGATCAAAAGCATTACTAGAAGCAGCGATACTTGGGAAACATCCGATCTCGATTCAGCCAAATTCCCCTGATCCCGAAAAATGCACCGCTGTAGGGCTCGGTGTTTGCAGGCTTTGTACGGATGAGCTGAATATTGAAGAAAGTGCTGGCACACACGAAATATCGGAATTTGAGTTTGTGAATGTCGGTGCAGCCTCTAATGTCCTTAATTATTTGTAACATTGGCGAGTAAGCCCCCTCTCCTTGTAGGCAGGTGGAGGTGGGAGGAGAGGGGGTTTGGGGGTGAGGTCAAAAAACCCCAGAAAACGCTTCCTTAAGCCGATTCTAACGGATAAGATGCCGTTCAATGGAAGACCTCTCCCAGGCCTCAATACTCGTCACAGGAGGCACCGGCTCATTTGGTAAGAAATTCGTAGAAGTGCTTCTGAGGGGAGTTCATCCACGAAAATTAATAGTATTCAGTCGCGATGAGCTAAAGCAGTATGAGATGAAGAATGATGGATTTGATGCTCCATGTATGAGGTACTTCATCGGTGATGTAAGAGATAAGGAGAGGCTGGATAGGGCTATGAGAGGAGTTGATATAGTTGTTCACGCAGCCGCTCTAAAGCACGTTCCTGCATGCGAATACAATCCGATTGAAGCTGTGCAAACGAACATTATGGGAGCTCAGAATATTATTAATTGCGCCATTGATACCGGAGTCAAAAGAGTTCTGGCACTGAGCACGGACAAAGCCGTTAATCCCATCAATCTTTACGGTGCGACTAAACTTTGCGCGGAAAAGCTTTTCGTTCAGGGTAGTGCATATTCCGGAGTAGGGGGAACAATTTTCAGCTGTGTTCGCTACGGCAACGTTGTTGGAAGCAGAGGAAGCGTGATCCCGTTGTTTATGAAGCAAAAGCAAACAGGAAAAATCACAATCACTGATGACAGAATGACAAGATTCTGGATTACCTTAGAGCAAGGAGTTCAGTTCGTCTTGAATTCACTTGAAACAATGCAGGGCGGAGAGATCTTTATTCCAAAGATTCCAAGTATGAAATTGACTGACCTTGCAGAAGCAATTGCTCCGGGATGCCAGAGAGAAGTTATTGGAATCCGCCCGGGAGAAAAACTGCACGAGGCTTTGATTTCAGAAGATGAATCTCGCCATACGGTCGAAAAGGAAAATGCATTCGTAATTCAACCCGAAAATCCTTTGTGGACCACGGCACATACGGAACTTTCCAACTTGCAAGAAGGATTCAGTTACACAAGCGACAAGAATAGTCACTGGCTTACTGTGGAGGAACTCAAGCAGATGTTCTATAGTAGTGAGGAATGTCCTCAGCCCTCGCCATCAACGGCGGAAAACCAATCCGCGACACACTACTCCCCTACAGCCGCCAATTAATTGGAGCTGAGGATATAGAAGCGGTAATAGAAGTGCTCAAATCGGACTGGCTTACTACAGGACCAAAGATTCAGGAATTCGAAAAAGAGTTCGCTTCTTTCGTGGGAGCTAATGATGCTGTCGCAGTCAGCAACGGTACTGCCGCCCTGCATGCATCGATGTTTGCAACGGGCATTTCGGAGGGCGATGAAGTTATCGTTCCCGCAATGACTTTTGTTTCAACCGCAAATTCGGTTGTTTTCCAAAAAGGCACTCCTGTATTTGTTGATACTGACCCTGATTCGCTTTTGATCGACCCAAAGAAAGTTGAGGAAGCCATAACGAAGAAGACCAAAGCAATTGTTGCAGTGGATTACACGGGACAACCTTGTGATTACGATTCGCTGAGCCAGATTGCGGAAAAGAATCAGCTGACTCTTATAGCCGATGCATGCCACGCACTTGGCGGGATGAACGAAGGACAATCGGTCGGGTCTTTGGCTGACCTGAGTACGTTCAGCTTTCATGCGGTTAAGCCAATAGCGACGGGGGAAGGAGGAATGATTACAACAAACAATCCACACTTCCCGAAAGTAATGAGGGAATTCAGAAATCATTGCATCTCCAGCGATCATCGCGAGAGGCACGAAGCAGGTTCATGGTTTTATGAAGTGGATCAACTTGGATTTAATTACAGGCTGACTGACTTTCAGTGTGCGCTTGGTCTTAGCCAACTTAAGAAGGTGCCCAAGTGGACATCGCGCAGACAAGAGATCGCACAAATTTATGACAAAGCATTTTCGAATTTGGAAGAAGTGACCCCACTTAAAGTCCGCGAGGATGTTTCACATACATACCACTTGTACGTAGTTAAACTTGAATTAGATTCTTTGAGGGTTAATCGCGAAGAGATTTTCAAAGCGCTTAGAGCCGAGAATATAGGAGTAAACGTTCACTACATCCCCGTACATTTGCATCCATTCTATGTGAACAATTACGGCACCAAAGAGGGCCAATTTCCCAATGTGGAATCTGCATACGAGAGGATTCTGAGCCTGCCGATGTTTACTGCAATGAACAACGAAGATGTGAAGAGTGTTATCGAAGCAATGGAGAAAGTTATTACCCACTATTCGTCAAAATAAGTATCTGCCCCCCCCTCTCCCTGGCCCTCTCCCGAAGGGTGAGGATTAGGGATAGGGAGTTAAAAAGGGAGGTTAAAAACTATTCAATGTATTAGCTTTAATCACTCAGAATGATACTATTCCTCCGTGAATTCACCAGTTGCACTAGTCACAGGCGGTTCGAAGGGCTTGGGAGCGGAAATAGTACGCGAGCTTGCTGAGGTAGGATGCGACGTTGCTTTTACTTACAGAGAAGACAGCAAATCAGCCGAAGAAGTTGTAAAAGAACTGGAGGGGAATGATAAAAACGCTATTGCCATTCAGGCTGATGCATCTGATTTTGATATGGCACATGATGTGGTGGATAAAGTTGTTGAGGAGTTTGGAAGCATAAGCGCACTTGTTTGCAACGCAGGATTTTCGAAGATCGCTCCGCTATGGGAGATTGAGGAGGATGATTGGGATGAGGTTGTGAACGCTAATTTGAAAGGAGCTTTCAATTACATTCACGCTGTCTCCCCGTACTTCATAGAGCAGCGCGGAGGCAAGATAGTTTCAATCGGATCTATAAATGGACTGCGCGCACGCAAAGGAACAGCTAGTTACAATGCAGCAAAAGCGGGACTAACAGGACTAATCAAAGCCTCTGCTATCGAACTTGGTGAATATAACGTGAATGTGAATTTGGTTGCTCCCGGTTTTATAGAAACTCCTTCGCAAGTCAATACTCCTGACTCCGTAAGAGATCTTGTTCTGAGTGAGTGTGTTATTAAGAGATTGGGACAGCCCGAAGATATAGCTCCAATGGTCACATTCCTTTGTTCCGACGCAGCAAGACATATAACAGGTCAGGTTATTAAAGTTGATGCTGGCCAATACATTTAATCTGTTGAACATGCCTGAATCTTTTCTTTTTCGCGCTGACGCCAGTACTAGTATAGGCACGGGCCATGTGATGCGATGTCTTGCTCTTGCTCAAGCCGCACAAGATGAAGGACATTCAACTACTTTTTTGATGAACGGACTTACAGACAGAGTAAAGGAGAATAATTGTGAGGTAGTTGAACTAAAATCAGAGCGAGGATCTTTTTCTGACGCGAAGGAGACATCTGATCTTGCAAAAAAACTTAATGCGAAATGCATTGTCGACGGATATGCGTTTGCTGACGAATATCAGTACGCTCTTAAACAATCCGGAGCTCGATTCATGTTGATTGATGACTATGGTCAAGCAACTTCATACTCGGCTGATATGATTTTGAATCAAAATTCGTATGCAGAATCTCTAAGAGATATTTATGAAAAGCGATCAAGCGGAAGTGAGCTTCTTTTGGGATCTAAGTACACGATGCTTCGCAGAGAATTTAGAGATATTGATCCCAATCCATCTGTTCCAATCAAAGCAAAATCAATTTTGGTTACTCTGGGCGGAGGCGATCCGGATAATGTGACTCTGAGAGTAGTTAAGTTGCTGAGTCAAATTGAAGACATAGAAGCAACAATAGTTGTTGGAGGAATGAATCTGCATCTAAATGACATTAAAGTGTCAGCCAAGGATATGAATGTGCTGACTGATGTTCATGATATGCCATCTTTGATCTCTGAAGCTGAACTCGCAATTACTGCAGGAGGATCAACGACTTATGAAATGGCATACATGGGAGTACCGACCGTTGCAATCACCATTGCAAACAATCAGCAACCCGTAGTGGCAGATTTGGGCGAACGAGGAGTAGTGGAATCTATCGGCCGACCTGATGAATGGAGTGATGACGATTTATTGACGATTGTAAGGGGCCTTATTAACAATCAATCAAAAAGAAAAGAGATGTCCGATAATGGTAGAATGCTGATAGATGGAAAAGGAGCCGAAAGAGTATTGGAAAAATTACTCAAATTCGTATGACGACTCAATTATCACTTCGCAATGCCTCGCAGAATGACTCACGCCTACTCTGGGAATGGGCAAATGATCCCATAGTTCGCGCATCTGCATTCAATACTGAACCCATTCCATGGGAAGACCACGAAAATTGGTTTGATAAGAAACTTAAGGATCCAAATTGTTTCATATATATTGCTGAATTATCGAATGAGCCTATCGGACAAATTCGCTTCAATTGCGATGGCCAAAGCGCAAATATCGATATTCACTTGGCTCCCGAAGCCAGAGGAAAAGGACTCGGAACAAACCTTCTGACATCCGGAATTGAAAAGATATTTGCAGAATCAGAAATTAATGAAATCCATTCGAGCGTTAAAGTGGAAAATGCGCCATCAAGTAAAATGTTTCTTAAAGCCGGCTTCTCTGACCTTGGAAAGGGAATTGAAAATGAACAAGAGGTATATAATTACGTTTTAAAAAAATCATGAGCAAAACTTATGTTATATGCGGCTGTAAATCCTGGAACAAAAGTGTGTTTGATGAAATCATTTCCAAGTTTGATGGTGAGTGGATTTACTTTGGCTCCAAAGAAGAACTTACAAATGAAAATCTGGATAAAATCAATCCCGACAGAATTTTCTTCCTTCATTGGTCTTGGATTGTGCCGGATGAAATACTTAGTAAGTACGAATGTATCAACTTCCACATGACTGATGTGCCTTATGGAAGAGGGGGAAGCCCTTTGCAAAATCTGATTGTTCGGGGGCACAAGGAAACCAAACTAAGCGCACTGAAAATGACCAGTGAGCTGGATGCCGGCCCTGTGTATTTGAAGGAACAAATGCCTCTTGATGGAACAGCGCAGGAAATATTGGAACGATCAAGTCAGCTTGCCGGAAAAATGATAGAAAAAATTAATTCAGATAATCCCGAGCCAAAAGAACAAGATGGGGAACCGACCATATTTGAAAGAAGAAAGCCGGATCAAAGCGAAATTCCGGACGGGCTCTCTATAGAAGAATTATATGACTATATCCGCATGTTGGACGGCGAAGGATACCCTCCGGCATTCGTCAAAAAGAGAGGATTTCGCTATGAATACACCTCTGCAATGCTTTATGATGGGCATCTTGAAGCGCGCGTGCGCATAATCCCTGAATAGAGCTATGAACATTCTAGTTGTATCGGCCCACCCTGATGACGAAGTGCTTGGATGCGGAGGTACTATTGCGCGCCTATCCGAAGAGGGTCATGAAATATCAATATTAATACTCGGTGAAGGTGTTACTTCCAGATATAAAAACCCGGAAGAAGCGGATGAAAATGAATTGGCAGAACTGCATGCTCAAGCTGATAGCGTCGGAAAATTCTTGGGAGCCAAGTCGGTTACCTTGGCTGATTTCCCGGATAACAGATTCGATTCTGTTCCCTTGCTTGAAATTGTTAAGGCTGTGGAAAATGCAATTGATGATGTGAAGCCGGAAATAGTTTATACCCAACATGGCGGTGATTTGAACATTGATCATGAACGTACATTCCGCGCAGTTATGACAGCAACCCGCCCAATGAAAGATTCAACTGTTAAACGCGTGTACGCATACGAAGTCCCTTCTTCTACAGAATGGTCATTCCAAAAGTTTGCCCCTAAGTTCACACCAAATGTATTTACGGATATTTCTGATACTGTTGATAAAAAGATAGAGGCTATGGCAATGTATGAAGGTGAAGCGCGCGAGTTCCCCCACCCCCGCTCTCCCGAAGCTATAACTGCACATGCCAAATACTGGGGAAGCGCATCCGGATTGGATGCCGCCGAAGCTTTCGAACTTGTACGCGAGATTCAGTAATGGAAAGTACGATAACAATAAATGGCCGTAAGATTGGACCCAGTCATCCCGTGTACATCATTGCGGAAATGTCTGCCAATCATGATCAGGATTACGAAAAAGCAATTCAAATTATTCATTCCATGAAAGAATGCGGAGCTGATGCAGTAAAAATTCAAACATACACGCCGGATACAATGACTATTGATTGCGACAAACAAGATTTTATTATTGGCAAAGGAACAATATGGGAAGGCAGGAATCTGCATGAGTTGTATGGAGAGGCTTTTACGCCATGGGAATGGCAACCGAAGCTAAAAGCAGAAGCTGAAAAACTTGGAATGGATTTGTTTTCAACAGCATATGACGAAACCTCCGTTGATTTTTTGGAAGAGATGGATATGCCCGCATACAAAATCGCTTCTTTTGAGCTGGTTGATATTCCTCTTCTTAAGAAAATAGCTAAGTTAAATAAGCCAATGATCATGTCTACCGGAATGGCAACGCTTGAAGAAATTGCGGATGCAGTTGATGCAGTTAAGTCTGAGTGTAATGAGCAGATAGTTCTTCTTAAATGCACAAGCGCATATCCCGCTCCTCCGGAAGATATGAACTTAAGGACAATTCCGGACATGATTAAGCGTTTCAATTGTCCAATAGGGCTTTCTGATCACTCTTTAGATCCAAATGTTCCTTTGACTGCTGTTAAGCTTGGAGCATGCGTTGTAGAAAAGCACTTTACCTTGAGTAGAAACGATAAAGGGCCCGACAGCGCGTTCTCTTTGGAACCGGAGGAGCTTACGGCAATGATCAAAGATATTCGCTCCAACGAGCTCGGTGAGTTGGATGAAGTTATTCTTGGAGAAGTCCGTTACGGACCTTCTAAAAACGAAAAATCCAGCATTCAGTTCAGAAGATCTTTGTATGCAATTGAAGATATTACAGAGGGTGAGGAGTTTACGAACAAAAACGTGCGTCCTATTCGCCCGGGAAACGGGCTTCCTCCGAAAGAGATTTACAATTTGATTGGTAAAAAGGCATCGGAGAACATCGAGAGGGGGGTGGCGTTGAGCTGGGAGATGATTGAATAAATTGTTAAATTGCTAAATTGCTCGCAGAGCGATTATCTGAGTTTGTAACAAATAATTGATTGGTACAATTTTGCGCAACGCTCTGTCGAACAATTTAACAGTTTAGCAATTTAACAAGTTATCAACTTAACATTTTAATCCTCCCCACCAACGCTTCCGAAATCGCCCTCGTATTCGCCTCATGCGAAAGATTCGACGCCTGTTTTCTATGCCAATCGCAAACCGCAGCCCGCACGCATGTATCCTGTATTGCCTTTAGGTACAGTCTGACTTTTTTTAGCTCAGGCTTCTCCCCTCTCTCGAAGATTGCTGACATAGCATTTTTGCAATCTTCCTCGGTTCTTATCTGGAAAACCCCCGGGGCGTACTGGTAAAACCTGTGTCCAAACATCATCACAGGTTTTTCGCGAAACAGTGCTTCGAATCCTGCTGTACCGGTTCCTGTGACTACGGCTGAGCAATGCTCGCGTAGTTCAAATGAGCTGGTATCAATCTTCACAAACCTGACATTCTTCAGCTTAGCTAGATCTTGATAGTAAGCTTCGTTCCTGTACGCAATTCCTTTTTCGTGCTGACGAGGATGTTCCTTTACATATAGCATAACTCCGTCAGGAGCACAGCTTGAAAGTAGCTCTACAACCAATTTTTGATTATCGTAAGCTCCCGCCATGGGGCATGTAGAACACTCAGGCTGGAAATGAAGCGGAACATAGATGAATTTCTGTGAGTAATCAGGTTCAACTGCAAAACTATCGTAAATACGAGCAAGCTTATTTCTATAAAGCTCTGCTTTAAATTTTTTAATTCTTCTTGCCCACGCTTTAAAAGAAAATAGTGTTGGGATCGATCGAATGAATCCTCCCTTTGCTGCTCGCTGAACCGCATTAGGCCTTTTAAAGGTAATTGGTTTTTTGCCCTGAGGATTTACTTGCTCCTGATAATAATTCTCGAAGTATTCATCAAGTGTTACTTGGGCTTCCTGGCTTTGTAACTCCTGATATCTGTCTTTAACTTGCACCGCAGACTCCTCCCAATCTTCAACTAGAAAAGCACAATCCTCCAATGTGGTTGAGTGAAGAATAAGAGTCGGAATTTTTTTTATTTTGCATAATCCGTAAATCACGTAATCCGGAATTTCGTGTGGCATGATTCCGAATATCGCAACGTTGATTTTGTTTTTCTCAATGAAATCATTCCATAACCTCAGATGTAGATAATACATTCTCTTTCGTTCGTCGTATGTAAACTCTCTAGCGTACTCCAGACGTGTTACCAGATTCATAAACACAGCCTCGGTCGGCCGCATCGCATCGATCAGTTCTTCGTCTAAAGGTAGAAGCTGATTTAGATCCAAGCCTTCGTAATGACCGCCTCGGATATCGCTTGAATTAAACCAAGGCTGGTTTTCGGAGCTGACCTTTGAGTATTCGCACTTCTTGTCTCCAATGCTTGCTGAGAACTCAAATGGAATCTGTTCCATCAACTGTTCGATCGCCGCATGTGCGGATTCGTTTGTGAAGCGGAGGATGATGGCTCTGGTTGAATTCATGCCCGAGCAGATTACATATATATTAAGCTCCTTAACACTATTTTCCACAAATAACCGATTCTGGGCGCACCCTCCCCCCAGGGGTGGGTTAAGCTTCAGGGTGGCGGGGTGGTAGTTATATATGGTGATCTCGAAAAATTGCCAGTCAACCCCATCTCAAAAAAAACTTTTTACTGCCCCAACTTTTCCCCTAGCTCTAGGGCTGAAATAGGGTTTATACGGAAGTGGAACAGTGCTAATTATCTCCCCTCTTTGCTTTCAATTTGGGACCTAAATCCCTAAAATCACGCTCCAATGCATAAACGCCTGGAGCCAATAATCATCAGCCCACAGACCACCGTTCGCGATACGATGAATGTTATCGAGAATGGGGTAAGGAACGATCCTCCTGCTCCATGGGGCATCGCACTTGTAATGGAGAATAATCAGCTGGTCGGGATTGTGACTGACGGAGACATTAGAAGGGCAATCTTGCGAGGTGTTTCTTTGGAGAATCCAATTGGAACGATAATGACCCGCGATCCTCTGACCGTTAGACATTCGGAAGATCCTGCTGAAATACTGGCTGAGTTCCATCGAATTATCAGAGAAAGAAATATGCCGGAAAGTCGTTTTCATCACATCATAACTTTGGATGATGCGGGGAGACTCGCTGACGTGATTACTCCTTTTGAACTCTGGAGAAGGAGCGAAGTGAAGATCAAAACTGTTGCAGTAATAGGACTTGGGTATGTGGGTCTGACGCTTGCACTTACGCTTTGCGAATTTGGAATCAGAGTTATTGGAGTTGATTTGAATGCGGAAGTTATCGAAAAGCTTAAACGCGGAGAGCCTCACTTCTTCGAAAAAGGTCTGACTACCCTGCTTAAGAAACACGTTAACAAGAATCTGCTTCTGAGCACGAAGCTCAATGAACATGCGAGCGATATATTCATCGTATGTGTTGGAACTCCTGTTAATGATAGAGGAAGATCCGATAAGAGTTATCTGATTAGCGCAATCACCGAAGTTGGAAAGATAATGAAGCCACATGACCTTGTTATCCTTCGCTCAACTGTTCCAATAGGAACTTGCAGGAATTTAGTAGTTCCAATACTGGAACGCGAGTCGGGCTTAAGCCATGAAACTGAGTTCATGTTGTCTTTCGCGCCGGAAAGGACGATTGAAGGCAAGGCGCTTGAGGAGCTAAAGACTCTTCCACAGATAATCGGAGGAATAAATAAGCAGAGTTTGGATAATACATCGAAGCTTTTCCAAGTTTTCGCACACACAATCGTGTCAGTTGATAGTTTGGAAGAGGCTGAAGCTGTAAAATTACTGAATAACACTTTCCGCGACGTTAGCTTCTCTTTTGCAAATGAAGTTTCACAAGCCTTGGATGGATTCGGTATTAGCGGAAGCTCCGTAATTCGTGCAGCCAACAAAGGATACACAAGGAACCCAATTCCTCTGCCAAGCCCCGGGGTTGGTGGCGCTTGTTTGGTTAAGGATCCGCACTTGTTTGTGGAGTCCGCACGCTCAACCGGTTACAACCTTCAACTCCCTTTGCTTTCCAGAAATATTAATGAGTCAATGATCGACTTTGTTGTGGAAAAGATTGATAAGTTTGTAAGTGAACACTGCATTGATCCTGGGAGAGCAAAAATATTCCTGGCCGGCATGGCATTCAAAGGAAATCCGGAGACCTCTGACCTCAGGCACTCCACATCAGTGGATATTTTGAATATCCTTAGGAGTAGTTATCCAAATATCGAAGTTTTTGACCACGTTGCAAGCAGAAACGATTTGATGGCTCTTGGAGCAAATGTAGCAGAAAGTCCCGAACAAGGATTCAGAGGAGCCTCATGCGTTCTGATACTTAATAATCACCTCGAATACCCCGAATGGGACATATTTGAGCTGGCATCGACTATGCAAAACCCGGGAATGATATTCGATCCATGGGGACATTACGGCAAAGAACAATTCCACGGACTGCCCCAGATACAATATACTGGTTTATAGATGGACAGTCAGATCATCATTTGCAATCCCGGATACGGAAACGGACCGTACCTTAGGTGTGCGGAGATTGCCTTGGCTCTGAAGGAGAAGTTAGGTGAATGCAGAATTGTTATGCCTCTGATTTACGGAGATAAACAGAAGGCAATATTAGAAGAAGAGTTTGGAGCAGGCCACAGAATTGAATTTGATGAATGGCTGGGGAAGTTAATCGATTCAATTTCTTTTAAACATGAAAGTTATGAAAATTGGCTCTTAAGTTGGATTGAACATGTCGATCACACTCAAGATGAGATCAAATCACATTTAGCTGAGCATTACGGCTCTGACTTTATAGAGATTGCAAGATCTCCGATTGTAAGTCTTGGAGGAAGCAAAAGCTTTGCAGTCCTCTTTACTCGATCTTCAGAAATTCTTTCACGTGCAATAGATGAAGATGCAATTACAATTGATAAAGAACTTCTCAAAAAAGCTTCTGACCGAATGAGACAACTCGAAAATGGTTTCACAAAAATATTTATTACCGATCCCGGAACTTTCAAAGCTTCTGAGCCTGATGAATCTGTACCGCTGACGGCATCACTTAAAGATAATTCAACTGAAGTTTCTGAACCAAGCGTCTATGTTTCAGTAAGCGGTATTCCAAACAAAAAGTTAGATGACATTATGAATAAGATTGATCTTCCTGTTTTCACAAACAAAGATACATCACCTCATATAGTTGCCGACGAGAATATCGTGTTACAAGTTGCCCGCTCAGGCTGGGGCGCATGCTGGATGTCGCTTCTCTCCGGAACTCCGCTCGTCGTTGCTGAATATGATCCATCTGACGATCCTGAAATTTACTTTAATAATAAAAGAACTGAAGAGCTTGGGATTGGGCTAATTCATAAAGGTGAGAAAATTAGCGAGCTGATGTCTAAGCTTCCGAGGCTGAAGAAGTCGATTGAGGATTACAGGTCAGGACTAGAAAAGAAATATGGCACTCTGGATGGGGCTGAGTATGTTGCTGGCAAAATATCTGCATCAAATCATTGATTCTCCCACAAAAAAGCATAGTATTACCGCCATGGTGAAAATAATCGCAGAAGTGTGCCAAAACCACGGCGGATCTCGCGATACCCTTAAGGAAATGATATCTGCAGCCGCTGAGGCCGGAGCTGATTACGTGAAAATGCAGACCATTTACTCGGAGGACGTGAGCTTTCGAGAGAGGTTTGAGGAGGGAGAAACACTGCCTGATGGAACTGTTAAGACAATCAAAAGACCACAGAAAGATGAAGTTGAGAGACTCAGGAAATTGGACCTGACTGAGGATGACCACATCTTCTTTATCGAGGAATGCAAAAGAAACAATGTAATTCCATTCACAACTGTTTTTGCAACACACAGAATTCCATTTGTCGCTTCCCTCCCCTGGCCGGAGAAAGTTATAAAGGTAGCAAGTTATGACTGTGCAAGTTTGCCGATGTTATCTGAGCTATGCGATAACTTTGATCATTTGATAATTTCAACTGGCGCAACTTTCGATGAGGAGATCGAGAAAGCCGCTGAACTTGTTAAGAGTAAAAACAAGAAACTTACATTCTTGCATTGTGTAACGAGTTACCCCAACACAATGGACATGTGTAATTTGAGTAGGATGCAGTGGCTTAATAAATTCACTGACTCTGTAGGCTGGAGTGATCACACTTTGGTTGAAAAAGATGGAATCAAAGCAGCTCAAGCTGCAATTGCACTTGGAGCCGAGTGGATTGAGAGGCACTTTACGATTTTGAACAAAGACCAAACTAAAGACGGTCCGGTTTCTATTAATCCCTATCTTCTAAGAGAACTTAGAAAGTTTGCGAACTTAGATAAAGAGGATCAACTTAAGATCGTAAGAGAGGAAGTTCCCGAATTTGAGGTAATGAAAGGCATGCCTGTGCGTGCGATGACCCCAACTGAGCTACTTAATCGCAATTATTACCGCGGAAGATTTGCAACCAACATTGATGGCGAATGGAAATACAATTGGGAAGAATCTCCCGTGGCTTCAACTGCATAATATGGAAAATAATCCCAAAGTCTTAGGCATTATCACAGCACGAGGAGGATCCAAAGGGATTCCACGCAAAAACATCAAACCTCTCTGCGGAAGACCGATGATTTGCTACATGATTGATGCAACCTTAAACAGTAAATTGCTGACCAGATGCGTGGTTTCGACCGATGATGACGAGATTGCCGAAATTGCACGCGAAGCAGGGGCAGAAGTGCCTTTTAAGAGGCCTGCTGAACTGGCTCAGGACGATACAAGGGACATGCCCGTCCTTCAGCATGCAATCAATTGGATTAAAGATAATGACGGTCAGGAGTTTGACGCGATTATGATGATTCACCCCACTTCCCCGCTTTGCTTGGGCGAGGATATTGATGCTTGCATAGAAAAAATGATTGAAACTGATGCAGACTCCGTAATGAGCATGGTGGAAGTTACTGATTTTAATATCAAGAAACTCAAAGCAATCCGAGATGGTCAAATCGAATCTCTGTTTGCAGAGGAGGGCCGCGAACCGATACCAAGAACAGCGGGACCAAAAGTGTATAAAAGAAACGCAGCATTATATCTAACAAAAACTCCCCTGATTATGTCCGGCGATATGATAGGCGAACGAAGTTTCGCGCACATAATGCCACTGGAAAGGTCTGTGGATGTAAATACTACTATTGATTTTGATATAGCCGAGTTGCAATTGGAAAAACTTAAAACTAAAACTCCAGTAAGCTAATGGAACACAAGATTCTTTGTTACACCGGCTCTCTATTCGCTCCCGAAGGCAAGGAAGTGCTCAAAAGCATCGGATCTGTTGTATTTGAGGAACCTTCCAAAGAAAATCTTGCTGACAAAACGATGCTCGTAGTCCAACTTGGAGTGAGCGTTGATAAAGAGATGATCGACTGCGCTCCGAATTTGAAGTTCATAGCTACAGCAACGACAGGACTTGACCATATTGATACCAAGTATGCCCAATCTAAGGGAATTGAAGTTGTAAGCCTTAAAGGAGAAGCCGGATTCCTAAACACAATTACCTCAACCGCCGAACTTGCACTTGGTTTAATTATCTCTCTGACAAGACAGATACCCTCCGCTAATAAGTCAGTCCTGAATGGTGAATGGAACCGCGAGAAGTTCAGAGGAAGTTCTTTAAGAGGAAAGACTCTTGGAATCGTAGGATATGGAAGGCTTGGAAAGATGATGGAGAGATTTGGAAAGGCGTTTGAGATGAATGTAGTGTTTTCTGACTCGAATGTGCCCGGAGGCCTTACTCTTGAAGAGCTTTTGGAAATTTCTGACGTAGTCTCGCTCCATGTTCCGCTTGATGAAAGCACAGAAGGATTGATTGGGACTTATGAATTGCAGATTATGAAACCAGACGCTATCTTGATTAATACTTCACGTGGAAAGATAGTTGATGAAGACTCCGTGATCGGCGCTCTTAAGAGCGAAATACTAGGAGGATATGGAACCGACGTGCTTTCTGATGAACTTGATTTTTCCGGAGACGAAATTAGGTCGCACTTAGTCAATTATTCAAAGAGCAATCCAAACGTTTTAATCACTCCTCATATTGGAGGGACAACAGCTGAATCGAGAGAAGCTACTGATATCTTTATAGCCAAGAAAATTAAAAGCTTGGTGCAAGAGAGCGTATTAACAAGTGGTTAAATTGTTAAATTGCTCGACAGAGCGAATTAAATACCCTGACACAAATAATAGAATCATCGATCATGCGTAACGCTCTGACGAACAATTTAGCAATTTAACAATTCTACTTTTTTCAACAAAATTCTTACAAAACTATCTTATTCAGTTAAACTTGATTCATGAGTCAGAAGGCTTTTCATAATAAATGGGCAAAAATCCGCGAAGGCGGGAAAGATAGTAATCTCGAGGAGAGATCTATTTACGTTGAGAAAGGAAATAAGCCCCGCACGCAAAGGCAACTGAGTCTTTATTATTATTTCAGATTTATCCAAAAGCATTTGGAGAAGATTGGAGCGAAGAAGGTTATCGAGCTTGGGTGCGGACGAGGAACAATAGGACTTTATTGCAAGACATACATGGGATTGGATGTTTCTCTTATGGATAACGAGGAAGATGCAATAAAGATTGCACGTGAGGCTTTTGGAAGCAGAAATTTGGATGCCGAATTTATTGTTGGAGACGCTCTTGATAGCACAATTCCTGAAAATATCTATGATGCAACGGTTTCAATCGGCCTGGCTGAACATTTGGACAACGTGGACGATTTGTACAGAGAGCAATTTAGAATTCTGCGCCCCGGAGGCGTAATGGTATCGCTTAATATTCCAAAAAAGTTTTCCGTTCAGGAATTAAACGTAGTTATGCGATCAATTAAAAAAATATTCGGACTATATAAGGATAGTGCAAGACGCGACTATTATCGAAATACATTTAGCGCCAAAGAATATGAAAAGTTTGCCAAAGATGTCGGATTCACAGACACCAAAGTGACTCATGTTTGCCCGTTCCCGATCTATGTACCGCTTCTTAGGTCGACTGACCGGTTAGTTACAACTATAAGAAGAGGAATTCTCAAAATCAGATCTCTTGTAATGAGGTATCCGTATAAAACGAATCGCGTGATAGCACATGCGCATTTTCTAGTAGCATTTAAACCCATTTAAGTAGTTCCCCTCTCCTTTCTTTTGTCGATACAAAAGAAAGGAGACAAAGAAAAAATCAAGGCAAACACAAACTCGCTCGAAAGCATAATTAGAGATATATAGGGGTGCAGAACGAATTGGATGCACTCGGAATTAGAGGCCTTTAGATGTAGAGCCTCATCCAATTCGTTCTTGCGCTAAAGAACTAGAAATACAAGGCTTTCGAGCTCAAACAGTGTGTTTGCCTTTCTAATAGTTATAGAAATGGAGGGGTCGCCCGCCACGGGGGGTGCGAGGGGCAAGTGGGTGGGGATTGGCGGGCGTTGATTTTTTTCTTTCCCTCTTTCTTTTTGTATCAAGACAAAAAGAAAGAGGAAGCCTTTTGGTTACAAAAGAAAGAACAAAGGTTTTTGTATTAAAGACAAAAGAAAAAACATCAAAACTTCTGTTCCTCCCACAAACCATGAAAAGCGCCTTTTTTTGCAAGCAACTCATCAAGTGTTCCTTGTTCCTTAATCTCCCCATCTTCCAAAACCAAAATCTTATCTGAATGCTGAATAGTGCTGAGTCTGTGAGCAATAACGATTGCAGTTCTATCGGTCACAGCTTCATCAATCGCTTCTTGAATTAATTTCTCGGTCTTGGAATCAAGAGAGCTTGTAGCCTCATCAAGAATTAGTATTTCTGAGCCTTTAAGAAGCGCACGCGCAATCGAAACTCTCTGCTTCTCTCCTCCGCTGAGTTTAACTCCTCTATCTCCAATCAAAGTATCCAGTCCTTCCGGAAGCAAGCTGATAAGTTCACTGAGTCGTGCACGTTCAACTGCCTCTCTAAGGTCTTCTTCGCTGACCTCGCTAAGTCCATAAGTGATATTGTTCTTGAGGGAATCGTGGAGTAGTAGTGTTTCCTGGCTTACAAGCGCAACATGCTTAAGGAATGAATCGAGAGTGAATTCCCGCACGTCGTTTCCGTCGATCATAATTCTTGCAGGATCACAATCGTAGTATCTCATTATCAAATTGATCAGAGTTGATTTGCCGGAACCTGTAGGACCTACAATTGCCGTCATCTTTCCCTTTTTGACGCTGAATGAAACATTTTTGAGCACTTCTCGCTCATCAGCATAAGAGAATGTAAGGTTCTTAAATTCTATATTCTCCTTCAATCCATCGAAACTCTTATCACCATCCTTCACATAATGCTTTCCTTCATCAGAGAAGATCTTCATCACTTCATCCAAGGGCCCAGTACAAGCCGCAATGCTTCCGCGAAAACCTGATATTGTTCCAAACTTATGCGAAGCATTCAGAATAATGTAAAAGTAAATGACAAGTGCAGGAGCAGATGCCACTTGTTCGCGCCCAAGCCACATAAGTGCCCCCACAAAGATTGCAACCGCTGCAAGAAGAGTGATTACTTCCTGCGACGGAAGAATTAGCGCCTGAAGAATACGAATTTTAAAATCCAGTTTCGCTTTTTCGTCGCTTATATGCGAGTAATGATCCTGTTCCAACCGTTCAGTTCGGTATGATTTAACTAGAGGAATAGTGGAGAGTATTTCAACTGACTTTTTGCCAAGTTCACTCCCCCTCTTTGCAAGCACACGAGAGATTGCCTTGATGCGCGTGATCATAAACTTGATTGCAAAGTGCAGGAATACAAATAATGGGAGCGCAATCAAAGTCAGCCTCCATGAAATCATAAACATCACTACCAAATAAATTGCGAGTGAAAATAATGCATTTATGTATCTGTCAATGATAAGCATCGGATGAAGAGCATGCCGCGAGAACTCCGTAAGAAGAATATTGTGATGTCCAACATTGGATGTATCAAAGAAAAGTTTTCCGAAGCTTAAGTACCGTGTGAAAAGAACTTTTCGCAGGTGGTGCAAGGCGCGCTCAGAGAAATAGCCGACGCTTACTACGGAAAGATATCGGGTTACAGTCTTTGTGATGTAAACAACAACGAAGCCTCCGAGTAATATTCCAAAAAGCATTCTGTCATTGGACTGGATGTGCTCCGGAAGCGCCATAAAGATTTTTCCAATTATTGGAGCATCCGCAATGAAGGCAAAACTCTTCTGCAAAAACCCATTTAATATCGGGATTAGGAGCCCCATACCAGCTCCCTCAAATACGGCAGAAAGCAAAGATAACCCTATAGGAACCGCCAAATAGATAGGCTTAATATGCATCTGCTTGAGCAGAAACATCATCTTGCCAGCGACGGAACGATCTTGAGCTTCCAAATCAGGAAGAAACTAACGTATAGAGCTTTTTTCTTCAAGGATTTGGGTGATTTACTATAAGCTATGGCCATGCGAATCTGCCTTCTCAACGACGATTCCCTCCCCTCCGCCCGCGGAGGAGCGGCAGTGATTGTTGATCTTTTGGCAAAGAAGTATAAAGAGAAAGGACATGAAGTTACTTTGATCACCACTCACCAAGATAAGGAAAAAGATGTTGTGGAGAAGACTGAGAATAAAATAAGCATCTATTCAAACTATCCGCTAAAGAAGAGACACAAACATTGTCTGGGTGATCCGAAGATGAGCGAGGTTTTGAGTGAGATTTTTGAGGAATTAAAACCCGACGCAGTTCACGCGCATAATATTCATACTCATCTGACTTATGATGCACTAAGAGTCGCAAGAAAATTTACTGACAAAATAATTCTGACTGCGCACGATACATTTCTGGTTTCTTTTGCGCGAGTGAACTCGAAGAGGTACCAAAGACTCGCAAGTAATAAAAAAGCAATGAAGATGCGCCCATGGGAACATCTGTTTGCAGTTGGGAGAAAATATTATCCCGCAAGAAACAGAACAATCAGAAAAATCCTGAAGGAATCGGGGACTAGAGTAATTGCTATAAGCAATGCGGTTGCAAAATTTCTGGAAGCTAATGGAGTTGAAGCTGCTAAAACTATTCCAAACGGAATTGAAAGCTGGAACGCGCCATCTGAAGCTGAGATTGAAGCTTTCAAAAACAAAAACGCAGTCACAGGACCTTCGGTTCTATTTACCGGACGCGTCCGCAAAGACAAAGGTATTGATGCGTTTCTAAATGCTGCTGAACTTGTTATGAAAGATGTTCCAACTGCGCGGTTTGTGATAAACGGTGAACAGGAGAATGTAGAACCTCATCTGAGCAAAATCAGTCCTGATTTAAAACAAGCTGTTATCTCAACCGGCTGGCTTGATCGTGATCAAGCTCGCCTTAGTTACTTCGCATCTGACGTGGTAACCGTTCCCTCCCTTTATCTGGATAACTTCCCGACCGTTAATCTGGAAGCAATGAATGCAGGAAAACCCGTCGTTGGCACCTGTTTTGGAGGAACGGCTGAGATTGTAGTAAGCGGAGAAACGGGACTTATTGTGAACCCACGAAATACGCTCGGATATGCCCAGGCGCTTGTAAGACTCCTGAATGATTCTGCTCTCGCTAAAGAGATGGGAGAGAAGGGCAAAAAGCGGGTAGAAACCGTGTTTTCTCTGGAAAAGCAGGCTGAAGCTTACTTAAGCTTTTTGAATAACAAATAGCACTGTATGTACATTGTACATACACTTATCTAATCACATGCAGAAGCATTCTGATTAATGGGGTCGCTTCCACTCCACCAAATTCAGGAAGTTCAATGTTTTGAACGAATGCTTGCCTTCTTATCTTCGCCGTCTCTTCTTCCGAATATCCCATTATATGCGTTACACCATAATACGTGAACGGAGCACTTAGCTCTCCTCTCTCAGACAAAAACTCAATCGCAGGATTATGGATCGTTACAGGAGTTTGCGGAGAGAAGAAGAAGAATTCAGCCTTGCGCGGATGTGCAATGACTGCATCTTTTGGAATGTTTTTGAGGACTTCTGTTGCAGCGAACATTTGTGGAACAAATGAGCGTTCGTAAAGACGGGTGAACAACTTTCTATTTGCTTGAACTAATTGAAGGCTGACTATGATTACAATCACAACTGCAATTCCGGTTGCGGATAATTTTTTAAACTTTCCTTTAACAGAATCGGAAACCGTTGCGATTCCAATTGCACTGAAGAGCGCAAGCATCCATCCAACATCAATTAAGTGATCACGTCCGAAGTGGAGAATGAATCTGATGATTAGCTCCATTGAAAGCCAAAGGCCAAGCATCATCCAAAGTAGTTTTCTTTTTTTCTTATAAAGAACAAAGATTCCAGGGATTATAAGGAGCCATAGGAAAATGCCACCAACTGTTTCAGTTAGAACTAACGGAGGGAGAATATTAACGAACAACCAAATTCCATTCAGAATTTCATCAATCTCACTGTTATCCCCTACTCCAAATAACATTCTGTAGTGCCGGTCTTCTTGCCTGACGAGGAATGACTTTTCCGATGCAATTCGCTCCTTTGTATATTCATCAAACTCTTCCCTGTAATTCTCGAAGATATATTGATCGGGATAAAGATGTCCTTCTCCAGGTGTTTTCTCATTTAATGACGGAAGGAACACTTGCACTCTTTCTACGGGTGACATTCCCCGCCCCAAAGCATTCGGATATAAAGGCAGAACAAAGAACGCATATGCAACAATCAGATAAATGCCTGACTGCATTAAAGCTTTCTTCCACTTCTTCTTGTTCAAATAAAGAAAACTGAGTACGAACCATGGCAAAAATGTTACGAACGTGCTTCGTGATGCAATTGCGGCTCCAAAGCACGCGCCTGAGAGTATGAGCGCAAGAAGCCTCTGCTTCTTTTGAAACTTAATGAATAGCGCGAAGCCTAGGAATAGGAATAGTAACGCGAATGTGTATCCCTCGAGCCTGAGTGATTCCGCCCAATACATCGGCATGAATCCCATTACGACCATCGAAGCCCAAGCAATCCTATTATCAAACAGTTGCTTAACCGCCCACCACCAAGCAATCAAAGCCAGCGCAAAAGCTCCCGCACTTACTGCTGACCATCCCAGAACATTCTCCCAACTTAAAAGAGGATGAATGTATGTCATCACCAATGTAACTAACCTCATTTTGTCTTCCGTAATTATCCCTGTTTCAGCCAATTCCCTTGCACGGGGGATTATCGCGCTTACCCAATATGGATATCCGGCAAGCAACGCAGGGCCCATCCATACCAAGAGCATGAACAGTGCGAATAGAGGAAGAAGCAGATATTTGAGTTTAGGCATGGGAATATGATAGCACCTAAGCCGAGAATACCGCGAAAATAGTGGTCATTGGCCCCTATAATCCACTATTCTATTGTTCTAATGAGCCTTTCCATTGTCATTCCGGCATATAACGAGGTGGGAGTTATCGCGCAGGTTCTCAGGAACCTTATTTCATATCTAAGTGAGCACGCTATCCCTGCAAATATAATCGTTGTGGATGACGGATCAACGGATGGGACACTGACCCAAGCACAGATGGTTCTTGGGGTTAAAGTAATCCCCCACAAATACAACAAAGGATATGGTGCGGCGGTTAAGACAGGAATAAGAGCAGCTGATACGGACTGGGTAATTACATACGATGCGGACGGACAGCACACTCCTGACCTTGTAGAGAAACTATTGCCCGAACTTAATGAATCCAATGACATGGTCGTAGGAAAACGCGAAGGTTATAAAGGTCCGCTTATCAGACAACCAGGCAAGAAGGTACTGAGCTTAGTCGCAAACCATTTATCTGAATATAAAATTCCGGATTTGAACTCCGGCCTGCGTGCTTTCAGACGAAATACTTTCCTAAAGTACGCACACCTGTTTCCAAATGGATTCTCGATCTCGACCACAAGCACTGTTTGTTTCCTTAGGGAAAGACTAAATGTTTCTTACGTTCCAATCTCCATTCAACCAAGAACCGGAAAGAGCACGGTTAAAGCAAGAGATGCAATTAAGACTCTTATGTTGATTGTAAGGCTTATGATGCTCTTCTCCCCTCTTAGAATCTTTCTGCCTCTGACTTTTATTAGCGGACTTACCGCAATCAGCCTCTTGGTTATCGAACTAGCTGTTCATCAGAATGTTTCCGATAGCGCAGTCGCACTTATTACTCTGACTTGCTTTCTTTTCTTCTTCGGACTCTTGGCAGATCAGGTTGCTGCCGTAAGAAGAGAGATCCATTCATCTTGAGATTATGAAGAAATTTTTTTCATATGCCATCAAAGGGATAGGAATCATTCTGTTTATCTGGATCCTGACGCAAATTGATGTTGGAGAACTCAAAAGAAGCTTAACATCGGTTAGCCTTGTTCATTTATTACTGACGTTGATTCTCTTCCCCGTTATTTACGCTATCAAATCTTATCGCTGGCATGTAATGACATCCTCAGCAGGAGCGCAAACCAATGTAAGATCATCAACTCAGATTTATATGAGCGGACTATTTCTTGGAATCGCTACTCCCGGAAAGCTGGGGGAAGCGATGAAGATTCCTGCTCTTATGTCCCGTGGACTGAGCTTTAAATCAGCAACCGGGATCACGATATTGGACCGTTTACTGGACGTCGCGATACTTGGAGCTTTGGGCATATGGGCTATAGGAGCTTTGGTTTCTGTAAAGCTCGCTATATTGATATTGATCATTGTAGTTCTGTTTAGTTTAATTGCGATATTATTAAGAAGGCTTACTCTAAAACTCTTACCAAAGCTGGATGTCCGCAGTTGGTCTCTGGCAATATCTCTGACTGTAGTGAATTGGGCAGTTTACTTTCTTCAGCTTTGGATTTTGGCAGTAGGATTTGGAATTTCGATTGACGTTCCAACTTTTATTGCGATCATGACTCTTGTAGGAATCATAAGCATACTTCCGATCGCTCCCGCAGGGCTCGGAACACGTGATGCCACACTTCTATTCTTTTTTGGAAGCATGAACATTCCAGCTGAGCAATCAATTGCTTTTTCCTTTACGATCTTTGTACTAACTATTGTGGCTTCGAGTATTGGAGCTTATTTTTGGATTAAATACCCTCTAAAAAAGATTAATGCGCAAGAACCTCTTCAGAATTGAGCAAGTCCGTGAACATTGGGATCAAGTTTCAGGTAAATACGATCGTATTAATCAAGGATTTAGTTGGACTCATACAGAAAGATTTCTAACGATGCAGAAGTTTTTTCCAAAGGGAGATAATTTGCATGTTTTAAACGTATGGTCCAGAACAGGAAGTGCTGTTAAATATATAAGGGAACTTTGCCCGAACGCGGAGATAGAAAATCTGGAAGCTTCTGAACAAATGATCAAGATTGCACGAGAAAGATTACCTGATGAGGATTTTAAACAGACCGATTTACATGACTTGCCGTGTGAAACCGAGTCAAAAGATGTGATTGTTTCACTCGAAACACTTGAGCATGTACCTGATCCGCTTCACTTTCTACTTGAGTGTCATCGAGTACTCAAAGTTGGAGGAACTTTGATTATGTCATGTCCTCCCGCATGGTCAGAGTTGCCTCTGAGAGTGTATGAAAAGTTTTTCGAGAACCATGGCGAAGGTCCTCACAGATTTTTGAAAGTTTCTGAAGTACTAAAAGCTCTGAAGAACTGTGAGTTTGAAGTAATTCATCACAGAGGTACTGTTTTTCTTCCGGTTGGACCTGCCAAACTCAAACAGTTAGTCGAAAAAGTGCATCTGAGTCTTCTTAGATTTATTGGATTTAACAGAATGGGCATACGCCACTTTTATATCGCGAAGAAAACCGCGAGTCGGGATCCCATTTGGGCAAAGATACATGAAGAGATCATCAGGCCCGGATTAAGTATGCACAGCGGCACATGCATCGGACTTTCCAAGGGGAGTCTGAAATTATCTGATCCTGACGGGAAGTGCCTGCCTGAACTTACCGGTATCGGATCAGTACCCGAGATTTGCTACGAAGCCTGCCCTGAAGTGAATCTATCTGAGTTTCCATCAAACTCCATGCTTGGGGAATATAAAAGGATAGCAATCGCACATCATAAGGACGAAGGAGTCAGATCGAATGCTGCAAGCGGAGGGATTCTGACCGGAACTCTGGTTTATCTGCTGGAAACCGGGAAAATTGAGGGGGCAGTTGTTCTCAAGATGGATGAGAGTCGACCATGGAGATCCGTTCCTACTATTGCCCGTACACGTGAAGAGATTCTGGCATCAGCACAAAGCAAGTATGTAGTTACCCCAACAAACACAATCTTGAGTGAACTGTCGAATGACACCGCAACCGGGACGCCGTCGTCCCGGCTCGCATACGTCGGCCTCCCACACCAAGTCCTCGCCATTAGAAGACTTAAAGCACTGAATCACCCATCAGTGAGTTCAATTAAATATATTTTGGGACCCTTCTTTGGAAATGAGCTTTATGGAAGCTCTGTTATAAGTTTTTTAAGGAAGTTCAAAGCCAAAAAGGAGGATGTAACCTCTCTTAGCTTCCGAGCAGGGCAATGGCCTGGCCACATGGAAGCACATCTCCGGGATGGACGTGTTGTGAGCATGCCAAAGTTCCATGCGAATTACTTAATTCCATTTCACATTACAAAGAGTTCACTTATTTCACATGATCTGACTAATGAACTTACTGATATTTCCGGCGGAGACGCGTGGGCTCCGGCCTATGAAGAGCGCGGAAAGGGATTTTCTCTTTTAATAACAAGAACTAACCTTGGCGATCAGATAATTAAAGAGATGGAAGAAGCCGGCGAGCTTGAATTGAAAGATATAACCGAAGATGAGGCAATCGAAATGCAATCGCATGGACTGGACTTTAAAAAGCGCGGTGCATACCTGCGAGTTAAAAGAATGCAAAAGAGAGGAAGGCGCGTACCTGACTATAAGATGACGCCTCCACATATAACTTTCAAACGCAAAGCATTCGAAGTAATTCTTGATTCAATATTTTTAGTATGCAGACAACCAATCAGTAGAAGAATTGCTGATCTTACTCCGAATTGTGTTATTGGACCCCTATTTCAGCAAACCAGGAAGATTTGGAAAGCCTCAACAAGAAAAATAAAAAGGTCGAGACTTAGATAGTTTTCAATTATCAATTTACAATTTTCATTCAAAGTCCAATTTTTCAATATTCAATTCTTCTATTAATGAGTGTTTAGAAATTGATTATTGGATCTTGAATGTAAATTGAAAATTATAAATTGTAAATTCTTTTCAATATCTACTTTTCTTAGTATTACGTGATACTCTATCTACATGCTCTCCCTAATAATCCCATGCTACAACGAGGAAGGAGCAATAGAAGACATCGTTAAAAGATGTGATGCGGTTCTTCGGGATGAAGATGAAATTATTGTTGTTAATGATGGAAGCACAGATGGCACTTCGGAGATTCTGAACAATATGAATATCGAAAGATTGAGAGTGGTAAGCCACAAAAAAAATACCGGCAACGGGGCATCTATTATGACCGGATTATCAAACGCACGCGGAGAGTGGATAGCAACTATTGATGCTGATGGAACTTACTTCCCAGAAGAAATTCCAAAGCTCTATCAGTTGGCTCTTACCGGAGATGCAGATATTGTTACCGGACTTCGGGAGAGTCTGATGCAAGGACCCTGGCTTCACTCGAGAGCACGCAACTTCTTAAGGAGACTCACCGAGATGGTGGCTCATCAAAAAATCGCTGATGTTAATTCGGGACTCAAGATTATTCGCAAGGAAGTAATTGAAAGATACCGCAAGTACATTCCAAAAAGATTTTCTCCTCATATTGTACTGACCATATGTGCAGGCAGAGATGAGTGCGTCATACAGTACGTTCCTATCCAATATGGGCCTAGAATTGGCTTTAGCAAGCTATCTAGCGGTATCCACGGTCCTGCCAATTTCATCAAATTCATCCTTCTGATTTTCTGGACTTGGATAAGAAAACCAAAAAAAGTAATTAAACAGGAATAAACTGCTTGACCTCCTATATTCATACATTAAAATTGCTTAGCTCTCTCCCGAACCCCACTGCGCTCCCATGGAGCTTCGCGGGGAGGGAGGCGAGAATCCTTTATCCCCTTGCGAATCTTTAAGTCGGCTTCTGCCTTCTTGCATGGGGGTAGGAGTGATTTTGAAAGCTCATTCACATCATCGCAGAGTAGAGAAGCTTAAATCCTACGGATTTACCATCAACACATGCGCTACGCGCATTCTCAACAATCAACTCGCTACGCTCTCAACAGAGTTGTTGATAGTTGACTGTTGATTGTTGATTGTCATCCGTAAGGATATTAACCTCGATACTATTTCTTTTGAAATATAATATACTACACAATTTAACTAACGTTTAACGACCTAAGTTAGGTCAAATCTTTTTTAAAGAGTTTGATCCTGGCTCAGAGTGAACGCTAGCGGTGCGCCTAACACATGCAAGTCGACTGTACTTCGGTACAGGGCGAACGGCTGAGTAACACGTTGGAACCTGCCCCGAACTCAGGGATAACCCGGCGAAAGTCGGGCTAATACCGGATAGCCTCGGTTCCTCTTTGTTCTTAACTCAAGATTATATGATAATTAAGATAATCTTGATAAATTTTCAATTATCAATTATCAATTTTCATTCAAGATCCAATTATCAATTTTCAATCATCTGCTATTAAGAGTATTGAAAATTGGTGCTTGAAAATTAAATGAAAATTCTAAATTGAAAATTAAAAATTTTCTCCGACCACCTAGTGGTCTTAAGCCCAAAGAGGAATCGAGTAAAGATTTATCGGTACGGGAGGGTCCTGCGGCCTATCAGTTTGTTGGTGGGGTAATAGCCTACCAAGACTATGACGGGTAGCTGGTCTGAGAGGACGATCAGCCAGAATGGGACTGAGACACGGCCCATACTCCTACGGGAGGCAGCAGTGAGGAATATTCCGCAATGGGGGAAACCCTGACGGAGCGACACCGCGTGAAGGATGACACCCCTTGGGGCGTAAACTTCTGTTCTGAGGGACGAAATTTTTGACGGTACCTCAGGAGAAAGCACCGGCTAATTCCGTGCCAGCAGCCGCGGTAAGACGGAAGGTGCAAGCGTTACTCGGAATCACTGGGCGTAAAGCGTCCGCAGGCGATCTTTTAAGTCCGACATTAAAATGCGCAGCTCAACTGCGTAGTGTGCCGGAAACTGGAAGAATTGAGTCACCCAGAGGCATCTGGAATGCCATGTGAAGGGGTAAAATCCGTTGATCCATGGTAGAACGCCAAAAGTGAAGACAAGATGCTGGGGGTGTACTGACGCTCAGGGACGAAAGCGTGGGGAGCGAAGGGGATTAGATACCCCCGTAGTCCACGCCCTAAACTATGCGTGCTCGGTGTTGGGAGTTCAATCTTTCCCAGTGCCCCAGCTAACGCGGTAAGCACGCCGCCTGAGTAGTACGGCCGCAAGGCTAAAACTTAAAGGAATAGACGGGGACCCACACAAGCGGTGGAGCATGGGGTTTAATTCGATAATAAGCGGAGCACCTCACCCAGACTTGACATCCCGAGAACGTTCTAGAAATAGAACAGTGCCGCAAGGAACTCGGTGACAGGTGGTGCACGGTCGTCGTCAGCTCGTGCTTTGAAGTGTACTGTTAAGTCAGCAAACGAGCGCAACCCTCATCCTATGTTGTTATTTCATAGGAGACTGCCGCCTCCAAGGCGGAGGAAGGTGAGGATGACGTCAGATCTGCGTGTCCCTTACGTCTGGGGCAACACCCGTGCTACAATGGCCGGTACAAAGGGCAGCGAACCCGCGAGGGAGAGCCAATCCCAAAAAACCGGTCTCAGTTCGGATTGAAGTCTGCAACTCGACTTCATGAAGTTGGAATCGCTAGTAAACGTGAATCAGCTACGTCACGTTGAATATGTTCCTGGGTCTTGTACTCACCGCCCGTCAACTCATGAAAGGCAGGGGCGCCCGAAGCACCTTTATTCTTCGGAAGAGGTACCACGGTGAAACTGCTGATTGGGAGTAAGTCGTAACAAGGTATCCGTAGGAGAACCTGCGGATGGAACACTTCCTTACCAGGGAACACTCGCTTCGCTCGAACTATCGACACGTCCCCTTTGGGGACTGTCAACAATCAACTATCGACAACTGTCGATTGTTGAAAGCGCACGAAGTGCGCGTGTTGATTGTCGATTGTTATAGCGTAAGCGTTATAAATATGCTCTGATTGATAGCAATTTAAATCATCATATTACTTGATTGCTCAGGTGCTATCAGCCTGAGAGCTCCTCTACTCTGCGATGGTGTGAATTATTAATTGAGAATTCTAAAGAAACTCAACGCCAGTTTTCGCTTGCGCCAATTCTCAATTCTCCATTCGTAACACCATCAACTCCCTCATCCTTCACAAACTCCAAAAACGACTCCAGTTGCCCCCACATCTTATATTTTTCAACTTCGTGGCTATGTCCCCACAAGTGGAAATAAGGTTGGTCGGTTTTTTTGGCATATGTGAATATTGCTTTAGCAAGACTCAGCCAGCTTGTGCATGACTTAATGGAGATCCCAAGTTTTCTAATATCACCATACAATGCACGCGCAGGTCCGAAGTGATCGAGTGGATGCCACCACAGCGTCCACTTCTTGCGCCATGGAAATGGAGTGATCTGCAAGCTAGTCGGCATTGCCAAAGGGTCTGATGAACTAAATTTAATATTCTCCACAGTTCTGGCATTTTCAAATCCTGCATCCCTGACGAATCCTTTAACTTCGTCATTGTGCAAACCAAACGGATAACAAAATGATTTGCATTCCTCGCCTGTAATTTCTTCAATCCACTTCTTGCTCGATTCTATTTCCCACTTCGCTTCATCCAAACTGACTTTCGTAAGTTTAGGATGCGTCATTGAATGCGCACCAACTTCGTGACGGGAATTTAAATCTTTTATCTGCTCCGGTTTTAGCATATCTCTGTTGTGCTGTTCTTCCGGACAAATATAAAACGTGCCCTTGCAATCATATTTTTCAAGTAAGCTTGCAATTGCAAGATCCAATACATAGCCGTCGTCCCAGGAGGTCGTAAATAACATCAGGAAGGAGAGTACTGCAAAAATCCTTCCACCACCATTTCCTTCGCCTCTTTTTCACTGACTCCTCTCGAGGTCAAATAAAACAAATCCTCCGGATCAATTCTTTTTACACTTGCGCAGTGGCTGACAACCACATCATCATTCTTTATTTCTAACCCCGGAACTAAATCTACTTGAGCTTCCTGATCGAGCATCAAAAAATCTTCCTTCAAGAATCCTTTAAATCCTTTACATCCTTTTTCAACTTCTAAAACTCCTTTGCAATTAATTCGAGAGCTACCTTCGGCCACGCCCTTCAAAATAATATCCCCCTTACAATCCTTCTCCTCAAATTTACACTCAACATCAATGTCTTGATCACAATCAACCGTATGAAATACTCCGTCTAATTTTAATTCTCCCCCCTCTTCACATTTACTTCTGAGTTTAAGCTTCCCACCTTTTGCAAAGATTTTTAAATCAATCTTCTCATTATTTTTCACAAGTACATCAATCTTCGCATCGCAGGAATCCAGGTTGATTGTTTCTGATGACACAACCACCAAGGGAATCAAATTTACGCATTCTGTAGCCGATTGTTTAATGGTCTTATGAGCCATGATTTAAGTGGCATTATATGGTACAATAATCTGATGGGTATTGAACCATTAAATGTAAGAATTACTCCCGGCACAGAGGCAGATACAGCCAAATCTGATGCAACGAGAGGGCAAAACTCTGAAACGTTACAGATATCTGTACCAGAAGAAATGTTTCTGCCAGTAGATGGTCTCGTTACAGCCATTGCTGATGGAAATAAAGGATTAATTAGAACAGCTTTGGATAAAACCGAAGGCCCTAAACTGTGTGATGCTATCGGATATCTGCCAGACGATTATCAAAATGCACTAGCAAAATATCTAAGGGAAATGTGGGATGGAGCCGAACCAGGATCCTTGGGTGAAATTATCAAAAAATTATATGCACTAATGGGATCCGGTGCTGTATTGGCATTAACTGCACTTATTGCAGAAATGAACAAAAAAGAATCTCCTCCAGAGGAAAAGAAGCAAAGAAAAGATGGAGATGGAGATGGAGATGGAGAAACGCAAGTAGATATGTATATATAAACTTTAATAGATAGATTACTAAAGCAATTCCAAAGAAAAAGGAGTAAAATGTTTTGATGTGAGTAAACAACTCAGACTAGACTTTGAGGCCGCAGAAAGAAAGCATCAAGCTGCTGATACAAATTCGAGTGAAAATCCTGACTTGAAAATCGGAAATAAAAGAGCATGGTACAAAAATAGAGCCTTTAGAGCTGCTGGTTCATTTAGATGGCAGAAAGGACAACAAATACTTCTAAGAACATTGCGAGCAGGAGGTACGGTTGAAGATGCTACGATAGAAATTAGAGAGATGCTTAGAAAGTATTACGCAGATGAAGAAAAAAAACGTGCAAGGAAAAGAAGAAATACATCAACAATCGAAGAATGATTATTCTACCCTACAGATCCTTCCATCTCTAATTCAATCAATCTATTCATTTCTACCGCATATTCAAGCGGAAGGAGTCTGACTATTGGATCCATAAAGCCATTTACGATCATTGCTTTTGCCTCTTCCTCAGGAATCCCACGGGAAGTTAAGTAGAACAAATCTTCTGCGCTGAGTTTGCCGACTCTAGCTTCATGCGCGATTGTTACATCATTATTTCTGACTTTTATGTCAGGAATTGTATCGGTTCGACTTAGGTCATCCAGAAGCAACGCATCGCACTCCACGCTTACAGTGCAATCTCTTGCATTATCATTGATCCTGACCGAACCACGGTAAGTGCATGTGCCACCTGCTTTTGAAACTGACTTTGACACAATCTTTGATGATGTATGCGGAGCGCAGTGGATTACTTTTGCACCGGTATCCTGCCATTGCTTACCCGATGCAAATGCAACGCCGAAGTGATCACTTCTCGCTCCTTCACCTGCCAGAACTGAACACGGATAGAGCATAGTAACTCCTGCTCCTAAGTTTCCTCCGACCCATTCTATAACCGCATCTTTTTGTACAATCGCTCTTTTAGTATTTAAGTTATATGTATCCTTACTCCAGTTTTCAACTGAGCTGTATCTGACCTTCGATCCTTGCTTTGCATAAATCTCAACGCATCCAGCGTGAAGACCCTGATGACCGAACTTCGGCGCTGAGCATCCTTCTATGTAATGAGCTTCGGCACCTTCATCAACAATTATCAGAGTGTGTTCAAACTGTCCCATGTTTGGAGCATTCATTCGAAAGTAAGCTTGTAGTGGCTCTGTTACAACTACTCCCTTGGGGACATAAAGAAATGTTCCACCCGACCAGACGGCACCATGCAGAGCTGCAAACTTGTGATCTGAGTTTGGTACGCATTTCATAAAATATTCATTGACGATTTCCGGATGTTCTCTGACTGCTTCATCCATATCTAAAAATATAACTCCTGACTTCTCCCACTCCTCATGAAGGCTGTGATAAATAATGTCAGATTCATACTGAGCACCAACTCCTGCAAGCCATTTATGTTCTGCTTCTGGTATTCCAAGGCTTACGTAAACTTCTCTTATGTGATCCGGAAGCTCTCCCCAATCATCAGTCGCATCAATTCCTGTAGGTGCGTAATAAATAATTTCATCCAAGTTCAATGCCGAAAGATCCGGACCCCAGTTTGGCATTGGCATTGATTCGAATTTTTTGAGTGAGTCGATTCTGTGATCACGCATCCACTCAGGTTCATTCTTATCTGAACTGATATGTTCGATTATCTGCCTAGTAAGGCCTTTTTGGAGGAGGGTGGATGGCATGGAGTTGGAAGTATACATGACGACCTCGACCGACCTCATCCCCCTGGCCCCCTTCTCCTGTGAGCAAGGAGAAGGGGGAATAAGGAATATTTCCCTATAAGCCCCCTCGCCTCCGCAGAGGAGAGGGGGTTTGGGGGTGAGGTCGTTCAGAAAATCATTGATAAATAAGCCAAAAAGCTCATAATTGAGGCTCTTGAACCTTAATTGCCGAAATGCTCATTTTATGCTATAATTACAGTAAATAATGAACCTTGAAAACGTGCCTCCAGAGGCTCCCAAAGCGCATATCTTCAAACGATGGACCAATAAGATATGGATGATGCTTAGATTCAAAATACTCCCCTTCTGCAAAAGGAGGTGGAAGTTATTGACGATTCTGACTGTAATAATAGTGCCATTCCTTCTTTTGCTCATATGGATTTTTGCTCCGGAGAGTCCGGAAGTCGTTATGGCAACAGCGGAAAGAAGTGATTTGGTGCAGACTGTTGAGGCTGTTGGAACCGTAATTTCGGAAAAGGATCTAAAACTCAGATTTCCACTAACAGGTGTCGTCGGCAAGGTGCTGATTGAAGAAGGCGATAGTGTTGAGGAAGACCAGGAGCTTGCTTATCTGAGGAACGAAGCTTTAAAGGCCGATGTGACTGCTGCGCAAGCGAGTCTTTCATCTCAAGCAGCTCAGCTCAAAGAACTTAAAGAAGGAACTCGTCCGGAAGATATTCTTATTCAGGAGGCAGAAGTGGAAAATAAGAAGGCGGCACTTAAGTCTGCCCGTGCAACTTTTGATGGAGCCAAAGAGAAGCTGGAAGTCTTGCAACAAGAAGCCGATATCAGTCTTTTCGGATATATATCAACCGCAAACAGCGAAGCATCGGAACAATTGATGAAAATAAGGTCAGCGCTAAGAACAATTGAAGATGTATTTGAAGACTCAGCATTAAACAGAGCTGCAACGTACAACGAACCTACAGATTTCGAAATGCTAAACAGAAAAAAGGTAAATTCAATTCATGATGTGGAGCAAAATATCAAATTCCTTCCAGCTAAGTTTAAAGATTACAAAGAAGCAATAAGCCAACTGCGAAAAGTACGTACTGCTGCCGCAGAAGCATCTTCGACAATTTCGAAGATGTATTCATTCATAGCCAATATGCAGCTTTATCACAACTACGATTACAGCGATCGCGAGACGCATAAGGCTACGCTGACGACTCAGAGCAACACGATTCAGGATGCGTTATCTTCCATTGATTCAACTCTCAAGACGATTCAGGACGCCAGTGCAAACTTCGACACACAGATCGCAAGTGCTCAGACCACAATGGAAACTTCCCAGGCAGATATTCAAACTTACGAAGCATCACTAAGAAAACAGGAGGCTGAACTCTCCAAAAAGAAAGCTGGTGCAAGACCGACTGAGATTCAAGCCCAACAAGCAAGAGTTAATCAAGCTTACGCTGAGCTGAATCGTGCTAAAGCAAAACTTGAAGATACTATTATCAGAGCTCCAATTGCTGGGACAATAACAAAAGTTAATCTGAAAGAGGGTGAGTTTACAGGCGGACTGGATTTGAATGAGTTTGCACTAAGCATGCTCGGCGCTTCCCCTTACCGAGTGGAAATGTTTGTTGCGGAAATTGATATTCCAAAAGTGAAATTAAGCCAAACAGGATCAATAGATTTGGATGCATTCCCATCCGAAGAATTTGCAATGAAAGTGAGCGAGATAGATCCGACAGCAACCGACAAAGATGGAGTATCCAAATACCGCGTAAAACTCGATTTCCCTTCTCAGGATATTAGATTGAAGATAGGAATGACCGGAGATGCGGAAATCTATACTGACTTTAGGAAAGACGTTGTGCACATACCAGGCAGAGCCGTCTTTACGGACGAAAAAGGAGATAAAATTGTGAAGATATTAAAAGACAATAAAGTAGTCGAAAGGAAGATAGAAACCGGAATGGAAGGAGAAGGCGGAGACACCGAAGTTGTTGAAGGAATCGATGAGGGAGAGACAATTATTCTTTTAATAAAGGACTAACCCTAACCCTAAAAGTGCCATCGACAAACCACTCCAATGGCTTAAACGGTAACGGAAATTCTACTCTGATAGAAACTAGGAAGCTCTGCAAATCGTATTTCAATGATGAACTAGAAACCCCCGTACTTTTTGATATTGATCTGACTATTAACAAAAATGAGTTCATAGCAATCATGGGACCATCGGGCTCGGGCAAATCTACACTTATGCACATACTCGGATTTTTGGATCATCACACGGGCGGAGAATATCTTTTCCACGGCAAGCATGCACAAGAGATGGACGAAGATACACTCGCAAAAGTCCGCGCAACAAGAGTGAGTTTCGTCTTCCAGGCTTTTAACCTGTTGCCGCGCGCATCGGTCCTTCAAAATGTAATGTTGCCTTTAATTTATCACCCAACTATCCCTGCATCCGAACGCCTGGAAAGAACAAAAAAGGCAATTGAGGCCGTAGATTTAACCGATCACTCTGATTATTTGAGCAATCAATTATCCGGAGGTCAAAAACAGAGAGTGGCAATAGCAAGAGCTCTTGTAACTGAACCTGAAGTTATTTTTGCAGATGAACCGACAGGAAACTTGGACTCGACATCCGGAATACAGGTGATGCAAGCGCTTCAGGAACTGCATTCAAACGGACACACGATCATTCTTGTAACTCATGAACAAGCAACAGCTGATCATGCAGATAGAATTATTGAATTATTTGATGGAAGGATTACTAAAGATACCAACAAGTTTAAAACGAGGAAGGCAAAAAGAGAAAATTCCCTAAAAAAATAATGCAATGCTTCTGCGAGACCTCTTCTCAACGGCAAGCAAAGCAGTGACTGTTAATCGCATGCGGTCGCTTTTGACCATGCTTGGAATAATCATCGGAGTTGGAGCTGTGGTATTGATGACTGGAGTTGGAAAAAGTATCGAAGGAGTAATTTTGGGCCAGATAGATTTTATGGGACCGAAAACAATGGCGATATTCCCGGGGAATGATGGGCCCGAGGGGGGAAGCACTACCATGCGTCCGGACTTTGATGCACTCACATTCGACGATGCTGAAGCTATTGATGAACTTACCACCGTTACAAGTATAGCTCCCGTAGTTTTTGTACCTGGTGATGCCCGATATGGCAGGGAGAAGGCAGACCCTAGAATTATTGGTTCATCTCCGGAGTATTATTTGAATCAAAACATAGAAACTTCTAAGGGAAGGTTCCATGATGCCAAAGATGAAGAGTCTTCGAACTATGTAGCCGTTATTGGTTCGGAAATTGCTGACGACTTATTTTTTGGTAGGTCGGCAGTAGGCAAAAGAATTGAATTGGCGGATAGAAAGTTCACAGTAATTGGAGTACTGAAACCGGTTGGAATGGTCTTCTTCCAAAATATAGATGACAGGATAATCATTCCCCTTTCGACTGCGGTAAATATGACAGGCAGATCGCACGCTGACATGTTCACTCTGCAATCAACCAACGGTTTTGAAATTGCATTCGCTGATGTAAGGGCTTTGCTCAGACAGCGCCATGGAATAACCGTGCCTGAAGATGGATCTACTGATAATGATGACTTCCTTGTAAGGTCAGCTGCGCAAGCAGAACAGATTTTGGGGACGGTTTCTATTAGCCTGACCGTGTTTATAACAATGATTGCAGGGATTTCTCTGTTTGTTGGTGGGATTGGGATAATGAATATAATGCTTGTATCTGTTACTGAGCGCACAAGAGAAATAGGATTAAGAAAGGCTGTCGGAGCAAAAAGAAGAGACATACTGCTTCAGATACTTATCGAGTCAGTATTTTTGACTCTCCTTGGCGGGCTTATTGGAATTGCAATAGGAATAGGCATTGATTTCCTTCTGGCAAAAACTATCGAGAAGTTTTTAGCCGAATATCAATTTGCCATAAGCATTGGTGCGATATTCCTCGCACTCGCAATGGCAACTATTACCGGAATTGCATTTGGAATATATCCCGCAAGGAAGGCTTCTAAATTGCATCCTATTGAAGCTCTTAGATATGAATAATTATGCTAATTAAAGACACGTTTTCAGCGGCATTCGAAGGACTTCATCGCTCAAGGCTTAGATCCATGCTTACCACGCTTGGAATTGTTATCGGAGTCGGTTCGGTCGTACTGATGGTATCGGTTGGAGCAAGTTTTGAGCGTTATATACTGGATCAGGTTGAAAGTTTTTCCGGTGATACTTTCGAAATTCATGCAAAGGGCATTCAAGATGTTGGAAAGGATGTCTTGAGTATTACATTTGGAGACCTAGAAGCTATAAGAGATCTAACCACTGTGCAAAATGTAGCACCTGCAATCTTTTTGACTGACCGGATCAGTTACGGACGCGAAGAGATAGCACCATTTATTTTTGGAACTACAAAAGAAATATTTATTAACTGGTCGCTGAAGATTGATCAGGGAAGATTGCTCACAGACGGAGATGATAAGGGCGCCAAAAGTGTGACCGTTCTTGGGTCACAAGCTGCTGAAGATTTATTCCCTAACGAAAATCCATTGGGCAAAAAAATTACTGTCGGCTCACGTAAATTTACAGTAGTTGGAGTTATAGAAGCCATGGGCTCTCCGTTGGCTGAACAAATGGATTCAATTGTCTATGTGCCGTTCTCCGTAGCCAAAGCAATACAGGGTCGAAGTACATATATCGACTACATAGCTTTGCAATCGAAGGGCGGTGATAATGAACTGACGAGGAGGGACATCGTCGCACTTCTAAGGCAAAGACATAACATAGATAACCCCGAAGATGACGGAGATAAGGATGACTTTTACGCACGTTCTTTTGAGCAGGCAATGGACATCATCAATACCGTGACGATGAGTATTACGCTATTCCTAGGGCTAATCGCGGGCATCTCCCTTTTGGTTGGAGGAGTAGGAATCATGAACATCATGCTTGTTTCGGTAACTGAACGAACCAAAGAGATAGGACTAAGGAAGGCAGTCGGCGCACGCAGAATGGATATACTTCTTCAGTTCCTTTTGGAAGCAATTGTACTTACTTTGCTTGGAGGAATAATCGGAGTTATTGGTGCACTTGGATTTGGACTGCTTCTGACCGCAATCGCAAACAAACTTTTGGGAGGCATTACTTACGCAATCACGTTGAGTTCGATTCTTCTTCCTCTGATTACCGCAATAGTTGTAGGGCTTATTTTTGGAATTTATCCGGCAAGGAAAGCAGCAAAACTTAGTCCAATTGAAGCTATGGGATATGAGTAGTTTTATGCACTTGCATAACAACACCAAGTCAGTTAACAATACTATTCGTATTACTCTTTTCCCCCAACGTATATGTTTTTCGACGGTGACGGTTGTGGTTGTGGCGACGGTACATGTCCTCCAGGCGGAGGAGATGACGGCGGAGCACCACCAGCCGACGATGGCGCAGCAGGTGCACCTCCTCCACCACCAGTAGAGGAGCCACCAGTAGACGCTCCTGCGGAGCCCGAAGTTCCTGCTTAGCCTATTTGCGAAAAACAGTCCCTGTCTGAATGGCAGGGCTTTTTTCGTTGGCAACATTTTCATACAAATTAACAGCACACAGAGTCTTACTCATGATAAAACTTTGCTTTGCTTAAAACGAAATCTTTCAAGGCTTGGTAAGGGCGAGTGGATAGCTCCGCTGTCTACTGTACTAACAATTATCCTTGCATTAATAACCGCGGACTTCCGCGGCGCCTTTGGCTTGGGGTCTGCTGAATGGAAAGCAATGTTTGTCATCTCCGGTTTTATTACAACCGGTTGGCTGGCCTTTACAATGCGCAAATCCATCCGGTCACTTAGTATGAATGAGGTTGTATATAACACGGTTGAGCAATTGGGTGGGAAAGTAAATTATTAGGAAACAGAGGAAACAGAAGAGTCAGAAGAATCAGAGGATATCATTTTTTACATAAAACTTGGTTTTGAGCAATAGCCTGTGCTCCTCTGTTTCTTCTGTTTCCTCTGCATCTTCTGCTTCTTTTGATGGAAATAAGCCAAATTTTAGGTATTATTGACCTCAATCATGCTTCTACTAGTCCGAATTCAGCAATGGGAAGAGCGAGCGGCCAAGCCTGAGCCGCATTTCTCACAATTGCTCAGAAACCTGCATGAACAGCTTAAGGGAGCCAAAATCAGCTTCGAGCTAGCTTCGATCAACCAGCATATCTATTTCTTTTTAAATGTCCCAAATCAATTGAAGGAGCTAATGGTAGGCCAGATCTATGCCATTTATCCTGATGCTGTTATAGAGGAAGTTGATGGAGATTATGCAAACTCAAAAGCAATCTCCGGTTCTGTAATGCTTTCTGCTCAGCTTGGAATGCGCCGTCCGGACATTTATCCCTGGAAAAGATTTGATGAATTTGAAGGAGACAGCCTTGCAGGATTGTTCACTGTAATGAGTAAATCTGAGGAGGGTCAACAACTTTGGGCACAAATTGTAATGAAACCGATTGATGATAATTTTGGATTTAACTTGAGGCGCACTGTTAAATCATTCGTAAATAGATTCAGGAAACTTATAAGATTCAGGGATTTTGTAAAAGCACGCGGACAAAAAGGGTTCGGAAAGCGTGAAAAAGATGCACTCGCACAGAAAGCAGAAGAAAGACAATATAATGTCGCCGTGCGTGTTGCCGCAATCGCAAAGAGTCAGGAAAGAGCACAGGGGCAATTGAATGCTCTGACTCAAGCCTATGCGCAGTTCAACACTTTGGATTACAACGGATTTAAAATCTGTAAAAAGTCGAAAAATGAAGCTGCGCTTAAGCGATGGCAAGCTCGATTGATGGATGATGCTTCATGGATGGGAATTTCGGAAGCGGCCGCTGTGTATCACTATCCTGACCCTGATATTGTTCCACATATAGTGCACGTTATGGCCAGGAGATCGGAACCGCCTTTGGACTTGCCAAAATCTGACGGTTCGGAAGTTGTTCCTTTTGGAAAATCCAATTATCACAACCAACAAATCCCGTTTGGACTTTTGCGAGCTGACCGTGCTCGCCACCTTTATGTAGTTGGAAAGTCTGGTACTGGTAAGTCAAAGATGCTTGAGCTTTTGATAGCCACTGACATTAAAGCCGGAAAAGGAGTCTGTGTAATGGATCCTCATGGAGATTTGGTCGATGCAGTTATTAAACATATTCCAAAGGAAAGAGTTGAGGATGTAATCTACTTTAATCCGATGGATACGGAGTTCCCAATTGCGTTTAACCCTATGCAAGCTGTGGATCCGAAACTCAAACTGAGAGTTACTATCGGTTTTATCGAGATTTTCAAAAAGCTATTCGGTGCAAACTGGACGCCTCGCCTTGAGCATGTGCTTAGGCAGACAACACTGGCACTTTTGGACTCGGAGGGCACAACTGTGTTCTCCATTTTAAAAATGCTTTCGGACAAGAACTACCGCCAAAAGATTGTTGCAAAGATAGAGGATGCGGTAGTGAAGAACTTCTGGGTAAATGAATTTGCGGCATGGAGTGAAAAATTTGATAACGAGGCGATTACGCCTCTTTTAAATAAAGTTGGACAATTGGTTTCCACTAACCTGATCAGAAACATCATCGGACAACCATACAATACGTTTGATATTCGCCAAGTGATGGATAACGAGAAGATAATGCTTGTTAAACTCAATAAAGGACTTCTGGGAGAAGAAAATGCCGCTCTCTTGGGTGCGATGTTGATTACAAAGATCGAGCAAGCCGCTCTTGAACGCGCTGACACTCCCGAAGAGGAACGAAAAACTTTCTATCTGTATTGTGATGAGTTCCAATACTTTGCAACTGATACTTTTGCAGAGATTCTATCCGAGGCGCGCAAATATAAATTGTCTTTGACTGTTGCTCATCAGTACATGGGACAATTAATTGATAAAGTCCGAACAACGGTATTTGGAAACATCGGAACAATCGTAAGCTTCCGTGTTGGAGCAGAAGATGCGGGGATTCTGGAACAGGAATTTAACCCCATCTTCAAGGTTCGCGACATTATTAACCTCGCAGTAAGGGAGTTTTATATAAAGATGAGCGTGAAAGGAGAAACGCGCGATGCTTTCTCGGCAACTACAATGGATTGCACGACTCCGAAAGACGAAGACAGTTATAAAGATGAGATTATTAATTTCTCTCGCAAAACGTTCTCTAAACCTAAGGACGAAGTGGAAGATTTGATGAGGAAATGGGACGAAAGCGGAGGAGACATCTCACAGGAGGCTTGGTACAGCGGTGCATTAGACGAAGATTTCGCCCCTCCGATAGTATAAAAGGCATGCTGAGCTCGTCGAAGCATGCTCCGCCAATAGTCTAATAGTGGTACAATCAGCGCCTGATGCAGAAATCCTGCGTTAAATGCGGCTCGCAGTTCGAAGTCACGGATGATGACCTCAAGTTTTACGAAAAGGTATCGCCGACTTTCAACGATATAAAAATTCAAATTCCTGCTCCAAATCAATGTCCAGATTGCCGCTTGCAAAGACGAATGGCGCACAGAAATGAATGGAGTTTGTACAGTCGTAAATGTGATTTAAGCGATAAACAGATTGTATCAATCTACTCGCCTGATGTTCCTTTCGAAGTATATGAACAATCAGAATGGTGGAGTGATAAATACGATCCACTTGAGTACGGAAGGGAGTTTGACTTCAGCAAAACCTTCTTTGAGCAGTTTAATGAGCTAAATATGAGTGTTCCAAAGGCTTCAATCATAAATGCGAAAAGCGAGAACAGTGCTTACACCAACTATTCAGCTGAGAACAATAACTTATATATGGTGGTTGGAGGCCTTGGTTGCGAAAGATGCTATCACAGTTATCGCATATTTTACTCAAGTGACATTTGTGATTGCTATGACATGTACAAATGCGAACGATGCTACATGTGCAATGAATGTTCAGAATTATTTGACTGCACTGGATGCCTTAGATGTCAGAACGGCTCCGATTTGAAATACTGCCTTGATTGCAACGGATGCAACCATTGTTTCGGCTGCATAAATATGCGCAATAAAAAATATTGCATCATGAATAAGGAATACTCAGAAGCAGAATATGAATCTAAAGTCGTAGAATTAATGAAAGATCCAAAAAAAACATTAGCTGATATTAGTAAATTCCAATCAAAATTCCCCAGAAGATCGTCATACATAATTCAATGCACCAACAGTACCGGTGATCGATTGATGCAATGTAAAAATTGCAGCAACTGCTACACAGTCACAGACATGGAAGATTGCAAATACACTCAAATAGCTGTGGGAAGCAAAGATTGTGTAGATTGCAATTTCTCGGATAATTGCGAACTTATGTTCTTTTCTGCTAACAATGAGAAAAATTACCACATTCTTTACGGTTGCATGAATTGGTACAACAAATACACAATTTATTGCACCAACTGTTTTTACAGTACCAATCTTTTTGGTTGTAGTGGAATGAAAAAACACAATTACTGCATATTAAACAAACAATATTCAAAGGAAGAATATGAGGAATTGATTCCAAAGATTATCGATCATATGAAAACTACAAATGAATGGGGCGAGTACTTTCCTTTTGAACTCTCGCCATTTGCATACAATGAAACCGTAGCGCATGAATACTACCCTCTGACTAAAGAAGAAGTGGAAAAGCGAGGATTCAAATGGAAAGAAATGAAAGATGAGATCCCAAAAGTCGAAAAAATAATCAGTGCCTCTCAATTACCGGATACAATCGAAGACATTCCTGATGATGTATTAAACTGGGCCATTAAATGCGAGGAAACTGACCGACCATTCAAGATCGTTAAACAAGAACTTGAGTTTTATAGAAAGATGAAGCTTCCTATCCCCCATTTGCATCCCGATGAGAGGCATAAAAGAAGAATGGCACTAAGGAATCCTCGCAAATTATGGGCCAGAACCTGCGATAAGTGCCAAAAAGAGATTCAGACGACATATGCGCCAGAAAGACCCGAAAAGGTATTTTGTGAGGAATGTTACTTGGCTGAGGTATACTAATACTGATGTCCTCCTGCACCCAATGCGGCACAGACTTCGAAATTACGGATGATGATCTGAAGTATTACGACAAGATATCTCCTGTTTTTAACGAAACAAAAATTTCAATCCCTCCCCCAACGCATTGTCCCGGTTGCAGACAACAAAGAAGATATGCAATTCGTAATGAACGCAATTTGTATA
>Ga0187827_10000183_pt1 | contig 96735 bp, 94 predicted proteins | sample ETNtaG_39_FD_167969 | JGI IMG/M metagenome (GOLD analysis project Ga0187827, IMG submission 167969) | Marine microbial and viral communities from oxygen minimum zone, Eastern Pacific Ocean - ETNP2014_SV_150_PacBio MetaG (Illumina Assembly) | ecosystem: Environmental > Aquatic > Marine > Hypoxic... | reverse complement strand
TCTGTTAATGCGACATGTGGAAAATGTAATGAGCAATTAGTTAACGATACCTTAAAATTAGAAGATGGTTCAAAAGTTCAAATATCTAAATGTCCAAATAACCACGGTAAAATAAAATCACCATTGTGTTGTGGACAAGACATGGTTTGTTCAAATTAATTTTGAAAAGATTTTTTTATTGAATGAAAAAATAAATATAAAATATTTGATAAAATTATAACTAAAAGCAAATTGTCAATTAAAGATTTCGTAAATATAATAAAACCATTAAAATGAAGTATGTTTTCTAATAAAGTTATTCTTAAAATTGAAAAAAAACTAATTAAAAGAAATTTTACTAAGATTAGCATTTTTAAAAATTTAAAATAAAAGATATTCTTTTTTTTAATCATAATATCTATATAGGGCAACAAACCTAAAACAAAAATAGATCTATAATCCCAATTATTATGAATGAAGAAATTTGATATTAAAATAAGTGAAAATATTATAAATAAATTTGACTCAAATTCATAAATTTTAAAATTCTCAAAATATTTGTTATTTTTAACATGAACAAAATTTTTATATAAAATAATTAGATTTATTATAATAAGAAAAATATATACAAAGAAGTAAACATCATTTGTATTAAAAGAAAAAAATTTACTGTTAATTAAGTCAAATATCCTGGGAATAAGATGAAAAGAAAAATTTAATACACTCAAGTCTGCAGTTAACTCTCCTGCATTATTATAAATTTTAATTAAATCATCAAATTGAAAAAAAAGTATAAATAAAATTGAAAATAGGCAAAATAAAAAATTTAAAAAATTTCTTTTGTTAAATTTATCAAAAATAAATATTGAACTTAGAATAATTGGATATAATTTTGCAATAGAAACGAAAATAATAACAATTTGTGAAAAGATAGTTTTTCTTAAAATTGAAGAAATTACAAGAATAACAAAAATCAACAAATCAGTATTGGCTCTTTCTAATCCTAATAAAACAGGCTGTGAGCAAAATAATAAAAAAATTAAAACAAATGTCCCTAATTTCTTTGGTTTTAATATTTTACTGATTGTGAATATGAATAAAAAATTCACAATTAGTGGAAAATAAATATAGTAAAAATTTTTTGCAATATCTAAAAACGGTAAAGAAAGTAGTATTGGACCATAAGTAAATCTTCTATTCAATAGATCGCATGGATTTTCTAAATAAACATCATAGCCTTGCGAATTGCAAACTGCTGCATTTATAACAATTTTCCAATCTGCATATACATAATTTTTAATTTGTGGAACATAATTAAGATGAAGAAAATTTTGATAGAATGAATAATTTATAACAACAAAACTAAAAAATGAAAATAAAAAGATTAATAATTCATTATAATTTTCTTTTTTTAACATCTGTTAAAAATTTAGTTTTTTAAAAATCTTCTCAGGCAAAAGTCTGACAACAAGCATTATGATTTTCCAAAAAAAATTTATATAAACTATTTCTTTTTTTTTATAAATTGCATTACAAATAATGTCAGAAGCCTTCTTAGGACTTGCAACCAGAAAGGATGGTGCTTTTAAATTAAATGGTCTGGTTTTCATATAACCAGGTATTACAGTTATTACATTTATTTTTTTTTCGGCTAACTTCTGTCTAAGTCCTGACAGGTAAGCAATTAACCCTGATTTAGAACTTGAATAATAAAGATTTTTTTTTCTACCTCTCAAACCTGCAACAGAAGCAAGAACAACTATAAAAGAGTCCGCATCTTCTATTATTTTAGGAACAATTTTGTTTATAATCAAAACAGGATTTAAAAAATTTACTCTGATAGTTTTTTCACATTTTTCATTATTTAAAAATTCTTCTTCTGGATTACCTGTATCTCCAGTTAACCATATAAGTCCTCTAATATGGTTTAAATCTTTTATAATTGAATAGTTTTTATCTAAATTTAATATATCTGTTTCATAAATTTTTATATCCAAATCATGAAGCTCTAATTCCTTTATATATTGATCTATATAATTTTTTTTTCTGCAAAAAATTATAAATTTCTTGTATTTTACTGATAACTTTTTTATTAGTTCTTTAGCTATTAAAGATGAACCTCCATAAATAATAATTGCATCATGTTCCATTCAAAGATCCAACCTTTTAGAAAAAATTGATTTTAATTTTTTTTTTCTATCAAGATATAAAATATTTTTCTTAAACATTTTATACCTTTTTAAATAATTTACGTTAGATTTATTAGTAATTAAATCTTTTGATAAATTGACATTTAAATTATATTTTTTAATCATTTTATTAAAGAAAATAACTAAATTATTAGTATTTTTATTAATTAAAAAATCAAAGGATAACGAAAAACCATTGCCAAAAAAATTTAGGTATTTTCCTTTTTCATTGATTTTTTTTATTATTACAAAAGATGAAAAAAAAGATTTTTTTTTCAAAAAAAAAGAAACTTCTGCCAAAAATTTTTCAAATTTTTTACTAGATATTAATACTTGTAATTGAAAAAAACCTCTATTCCCATAAACTTTATTCCAATCTATAAATTTATCTTGCGGATAAAAAAAATCATTAATAGTGCAAATTTTTTTAAAAAATATACTTTTATATTTTCTAAAAATTAAATTAACTAATTTATTTAAAAAATAATTAGCTAAAACTATTTTTAAAAATGCCAATGTGTAAAAAGGAATTTTACTATCTTTAAATTTAGTTTCTAAATATTCTTTAGTTTTAGAATGTTTTCCAAAAAAATGAAGACCAGAAATATAATCTTTATCAAAACTATCAATCCAGGAAACAGCATATTCATATTGTGAATTTTTAGAGTAAGCTTTGTAAAATTCTTTATAGTTTTTAAATTCAACTATTTTTTGCTCAATCAAATTAGAAAAAACTTTTTTTAATCTTATTTTCACCGATATAATAATACCTGTTAGTCCAAAACCTCCAACTGTTAGATCAAAAATTTTTTTATTTTTCTTATTTGAAGAAGTTATAATTTTTCCTTGTAAGTTTAATAATTTTATTTGGCTAATATAATATTTAAGTTGGTTTTTTTTTACATTTTTTCCATGAACATTGTTTGCTACCATTCCTCCAATTGAAACATATTTAGTTCCTGGCGTGACTGGTATAAACCAACCCAGAGGCAATATTATTTTTAATAGATCTACAAGCAATAACCCACTTTCAACTTCGATTATTCCATTTTTCTTATCAAAATTTAGTATCTTTGTTAATTTTTCGGTTTTAATCAAATTTTCAAAGTTTAAACTTACGTCTCCGTAAGATCTGCCATTGCCTTGTATGGTAAAATTTTTTTTCTTTTTTATTATTTTTATTATTTCTTTTATATTTTCTGGACGATATATTTTAGGGTAAGTTTTAATACTATTTCCCCAACTAGAGTTTATATGATTTGTTTTCATGAAAAAACTGTGTTTAAAAAAATCTCACTTTAATCATACCAATAAAATTATTAAATGAGACCTTTGGCAAATTAAACCAATTATAAATTCTTGTCTCTCCATATAGCCTTTCTTTATGGACAATATCGAGATTAAAAAAATTAAAACCTTTTTTAAAAGCTCTGGCGTTAAATTCCCAAAAAAAACCGTCTGGCATTTCTGGTTTAAAAGAAGATAAGCTTTGGTAAACCTTTCTTTCCATTAAAACAAAAGCATAACTTGGATCTTTTAATGGAACTTTAAACAACATTTTGTAAATTAAGAAAGCAATATTTGAATAAAGTTTTCTATACATATAATCATATCTGCTAGCCCTATTGCCATTAATTAAGTTTGATTTTTTTCGATTTTTCCAAAAGTTTAGTATTTCATCAGGATTGCTTTGACCATCAGAATCCATGATCAATAGATAGTCAGCTGTAGCGTTCTTTATTCCATCTAATACAGCTATTGAATAACCTTTTTTTTTATCACTTGAAATTAATTTAATAGAGAATTTTTTTTTAAGTTCTATCAAAGTTTCCAAACTATTATCAGTACTACCATCCTCGCAAATAATAAAAGAATATTCTATTTTATCACCAATGTTTTGATGAATGTGTGATATTATTTTTGAAATAGCTTTCGCTTCATTATGAACAGGCATCAGTATTTCTAGATTTTCATTCATTGTAGTTAGCTACTTTTTTATTTTAAAGATACCTATTATAAAAGTTATTTTATTAAACTACAATTCTTGGAAGATTAATAATATTGTAGTCTATAAAATTATAAATAATCATAAATAAATTTATTAATTCGCTCATTAAAGTATTTTTAAATATTGAATCTCCTTCAGAAAAAGTTCCGATAGCATCATAACCTCCACCAACTGGAATATACCAAAGAAAAACATAAAAAAATAAAAAAATAAATGACAAATTTTTTAAAAAGAAAGATTTATTGAAGCTGCTTACAACTATTTTAAATTTATTATTATTAATCTTTAGTGCTAAATAAAAAGATATCAAATGTGTCAAAAAAATATTTATAGTTCTGCCATGATCCAAAGCAGAGATAAACAGTGCAAAACAAGGTAAAAAAAATAATACATAATATTTTTTAATAAACCAATGCATCTCATAAATATTCTGTTTAATAAAGTAATGAAAAATCAAATAAAATAAAAATAAAGATAGAAGTATGCACGTAAAAAGATTCAAAAAATCAAAAACATTATGATTATAAAATGGCATTTTTAAAAAATGCCATTTTATGACCGCACCTATCATCAAATTAATATTTCCTGCGTGTAAATCACTTATTTTAGCTCCAAAAACTCTAATTGAATCATTGATCATTTCAACTTTTTCAAACGAATTAGGAGTTAACAAAATTATAATAAAAGGTATCAATAAAACTATATAAGATCTTAAGCTTTTAAAACTTTTTATACCTCCATAATTATAATTTACTAATAAAGTAAGCAGTAAGTGAACACCAATAAAAAAGACCTGTTGTTCATGATTTAAGATATTAAAAAAGAGAATTGGAATTATTAAATAATTTAAAAACTTATTATAATTTTCAATCAAACTTTTACTATGAACTTTTTTAACAATAAACAATGCATGAATTAAAATTGCAACTTTAGTAAAATTATCTTTTGTGAAGTATGTATTAATGTCATAAAAATTAAACATTAACAAAGCAGGAGAAAAAACTATCAATATACATAAAAGCTTTGAACTCTTATAAGGATAAACTAACTTGTAAAAAATTATTATTTGTATGCAGTATAAAAGTACAAACAAAAATGAAAAAAAGGAAAAAGGACTAGTGTCAAACAATCTATTTAGAGTGATAAAAATTTCTCCGAGAATACCTCTTTTTATAAAACCACCCTCATAGTTAACAAACAATTCCCAAAAGGCCCATTTGTTGCCGAGCATAGAAAAAAAAGATTGATAAAAATGTACTGAAAGAACCAATAAAAGTATTAAAAATAAAAAATTAAATAATAACTTATTTTGGTTTTTTATGATTAAACTTAGCATATTAATTTACAAATTTAGTCAAATCGGGTTTAAAATAATTTGGTCCCTTCATAACTTTGCCCTTATCATTATAAATAGGTTTTCCATTATCTCCTAATTTACTCATATTTGATTGTTGTACTTCATCAAAACAATTGTCTAAATTTATGCCAAATGCGTGGCCAGCTCCATAAGTTACATACAAAATATCAGTTAAAGCATCTGCCACTTCCTTAAGATCATTATTTATTATAGCTTCTTTAAATTCTTCTAATTCTTCATTAATTAAACTAACTCTTAATTGGTTTATTTTTTCTGTGCTTAGGCTTGCCTTAGTTCTTACTTCTTGGCCAAATGTTTTCATAAATAATCCAACTTTTTCAAAATTTGTCATGTCGCTCCTATATGATTCTAATTAATTTTAATGTATAAGATTTATTAACTAGTATCCAAAATAAAAAATATGAAATTTAGGAAAGAATTTGATAGTCTAGGAAAAATTTTAGTGCCAGCAGACAAATATTGGGGTGCTTCTACTCAAAGATCTAACAAACATTTTGATATTGGTGATTTCTTGGTAAGACCAATTGTTATCAAATCTATCGCAATGATAAAAAAAGCTGCAGCTATAGTGCATCAAAAAAATGGTGATATGGATAAAAAAATAAGTAGAACAATCATTAAAGCTGCAAACGAAGTAATATCTGGAAAACTTAATGACCATTTTCCTCTCAAAGTTTGGCAAACTGGATCTGGCACTCAAACTAATATGAATGTTAATGAAGTAATAGCAAATAGAGCAATTGAAATTCTTGGAGGAAAAAAAGGAACTAAAAAACCAGTACATCCAAATGATCATGTAAATAAATCACAATCTACAAATGATGTATTTCCATCTGCAATGCATATGGCAATAGCAATTAGAGCAAAAGGTAAATTAATACCAAATCTAAAATTGCTTAATTCAGAATTAAAAAAAAAAGTTAAACAATTTAGTAAAATTATAAAAATTGGAAGAACTCATCTTCAAGATGCAACACCAATAACATTAGGACAAGAATTTTCAGGCTACCACTCACAATTAAACAAATGTATTACTAGAATAGAAAAATCACTTGAAGAAATATATTTTTTAGCTCAAGGTGGAACTGCTGTAGGTACTGGTTTAAATACAAAAAAAGGCTTTGATAAAAAAATAGTAAATGAATTAAAAAAAATTACTAAACTTCCATTTAAAACAGCGCCAAATAAATTTGCTGCCTTAGCATCTCATGATGCTATAGTAAATTTTTCAGGAACAATGAACACAACTGCAGTTTGCCTAATGAAAATTGCAAATGATATTAGATTTTTAGGTTCTGGCCCACGAGCAGGATATGGTGAATTAATTTTACCAGCAAACGAACCTGGTTCTTCAATTATGCCTGGAAAAGTAAACCCCACTCAATCTGAGGCAGTTACTATGGTTTGTGTAAAAGTAATAGGTAATCATAACGGAATTACAATGGCAGGTTCTCACGGCCACTTTGAGCTAAATGTTTTTAAACCTTTAATTATCCATAATATTTTACAATCAATTCATATAATGGCTGACTCTGCAAAAAGTTTTGCAAATTATTGTGTTAAAGGTTTAAAAGCTGACAAAAAAAGAATTAAAGATCTTTTAGATAATTCGTTAATGTTGGTAACAGCTCTAGCCCCACACATAGGATATGATAATGCTGCTAGAATAGCAAAAAATGCTTTAAAAAATAATACCACTCTAAAAAATGAAGCTTTAAAATCAGAATTAATTACTGAAAAAGAATATAATAAATTTGTTGATCCAAAAAAAATGATTAGACCTAATTGAGTTTACTAATTTTAAAAAATATCTGATTAGAATATTTTTTTAATTCAATCCAATTTTTTAATTCTTTAATTTCGTTAACGTCTATAAGATTGCTTAAATCTATTGATTTATTTGAAGAATTATCTACTATTTTTTTATTTAAAATTATTTTTTTGATTTCAACTTCGTTGTTATTTAAATCTTTTTCAATTTCAAAGTAAACATTATTTAATTTTATTCTATAAGGTCTTGAAATTAATAATTTTTGATAGAATTTTTTCTGATTAGATATTTTAAATAAAATTTTTGATTTAAAAATTTTTTTATTATCAACTGACTCTAAAACAGAATCTGTAAAAAACATTTTTCCAATTTTATAAGATGTTAATGTACTATTGCTTAATATCAATTTTCCATTTATAACTTTTAAATCAATCTTTGCACCATCAAAAAATTTTATTCCTTTCAAAGAATTAATATTAAATGTTATCTTTCCATTAAGATTAGGATTTAATAATATTTTTTTATCTACTAGATTTTTTAGTTTAGATAAACTTTCTATCATTTTAACTACATTAATAACTTCTAGATTTACAACTAAATTATAATAAAAGGGAGATGTGATAATTTCGCCTTTAAAATCAAACGAATAATTATTTAACCGCGATTTTTCTGAGTTAAGTTTTATTAATTTATCATCTTTTCTATAGATAGTGTTAATTTCTGATCCAGAAAAATTTATTGAAGCTTTTCCACTATAACTATTTTTTTTATTTTCATCACTAACAAATTCATTTTTAATTATTGCATTTAATTTTTTTAATTTAATTAAAAGATCATCAGTGGTATTTTTTTTATTAGTGTTTCTTAATAAACTTAAATTATATTTAGTATTATAAATCGATCCTTCAATATTGACTTTATTGGCATTAACTTTTTTATCATAAAATAAACTAGATTTGCTTATTGTTGATAGTACTACTACATCTTTTGTGGAATTGCTTTCTTTAAAAAAAATTTTACTTTTTTTTATTTGAATTTTTTTATTTGACAGTTTGTTTTTTAAATAATCATTTACATAATTATAAGAATTCTTATTTATATTAAAATTAGCTTTTAAAATAACAATATTTGTAATTTCTAATCTATTTTGATTATACAAATTTTTAAGACTAACATAAATTCTCATTGTCTTTATTTGTGCATAATCGTTAAATTTGTTGTTATCATTAGTATTTAATAACACATTTGATATTTCAAAATTTGGAGACGGAAGAATTTTATAATGTATATTTGCTGAAAGAGCAGTATTTAGATTAAATTCTTGTGATAATTTTTTTGTTAAATCTTTTTGAAGTTGCACGTAATTATATAATGTCGGTATTGATAAATAAAATAAACATGAAAATAAAAGAATTATAAATAAAATTAGATATCTACTCAATAAACTGATTCTTATCTTCTTGCTTTTCATAAATTTTAAGCGAACAAAATAAAGAAATATTTTCCTTGTTAACGAAGAAAAACGTGAAAATTCTTTTAATAAAGAAGAATGAAGTGATTGTAATTCTTTTATAATAGAATTCCTAAAAGAAATTAGGTATCGATTATATTCATTTATTATTTTGGCTTTAGTTTTTTTCATAATATAAAGATTAATGATTTATAATGATAAATTACAAATGTTAAACTTTGAATATTTAAAAAACTTAAACAAAGAGCAAAAAGAAGCTGTTTCTTATTTAGAAGGGCCATTATTAATAGTAGCTGGAGCTGGTTCTGGAAAAACTAAGGTATTAACTTCAAGAATAGCTCATATTATTAAAAGTAAAAAAGCATACCCTAATCAAATCCTATCCGTAACTTTTACAAATAAAGCTTCTCAAGAAATGCAAACTAGAGTTAGTAGTATGCTTAAAAAAGAAGCTATAGGACTTTCTTGGTTAGGAACTTTTCATTCAGTAAGTGCAAAAATATTGAGAAAGCATGCTGAAGCAACTGGGTTAAATTCAAATTTTTCAATTATAGATCAAGATGATCAAATAAGATTGATTAAAAATATTTGTAAATCTGAAAATATTGATATTAAAAAACTAGCCCCTAATTATATTTTATCTGTAATAAACAACTGGAAAAATAAAGGATTATATCCTGAAAAGGTTACACTAAATAAAAAAAATATTTTTGAAAAAGGAATTTTAAATACATACAAAATTTATCAAAGAAAGTTAATAGATTTAAATGCATGCGATTTTGGAGATTTAATTTTACATTGTGTAAATATATTTGAAAATAATAAGGACATTCTTGAAATATATTCAAACAACTTTAAATATATTTTAGTAGACGAATATCAAGATACAAATTTCATCCAAAGCAAGTGGTTAAATTTTTTAGCAAAAAAGCATAAAAATATTTGTTGTGTAGGAGATGACGATCAATCAATATACAGTTGGAGAGGTGCCGAAATAAAAAACTTCCTGGAATTTGATAAGGTATATAAAAATACTAAAATTATAAGATTAGAAAAAAATTATAGATCAACTCAAAACATTTTGGAAGTAGCTTCTGAACTTATATCTAACAACAAAAATAGAGTAGGAAAAAATCTAGAAACAACAAAAGATACTGGTGATTTAGTCAAGTTAAATTGTTTTAAAAATGCAAAAGATGAAGCAGTTGGTGTATCTGATGAAATTGAAAAAAAATTAGGGAAAAAAAATTCACTTAATAAAATTTCAATTCTTGTAAGAGCAATTTTTCAAACAAGGGAATTTGAGGAACGCTTTCTTAAAATTGGACTACCCTATAGAATAATTGGTGGAACAAAATTCTACGAACGAGCAGAAATAAAAGATTGCGTTGCTTATTTACGTTTAATTCATCAAAGTAAAGATGATCTGTCTTTTGAAAGAATAGTTAATGTTCCTAAAAGATCGATAGGAGAAACAACTATTAAACAAATAAGTGAATTTGCAAAGAAAAATTCTTTTTCTCTTGAAAGTAGTGCAAGAAAATTGATTGAATTAAACTTATTAAAACCTAAAACAAAAATTGGACTTAATTCTTTTTTAAATCTACTTTTAAAATGGAGAAATGATTTAATGATAAAAAAGTTTCGTCACGTAAAGTTGATGCAAATGGTTCTAGATGAATCTGGTTATTCGGCCATGTTAAAAAATAAAAAAGATTTAGAAAATGAAAATAGATTAGAAAATATAAAAGAACTTTTAGTTGCTATGAAAGAGTTTGATGACTTAGCTAGTTTTTTAGAACACGTGGCTCTAGCAACTTCTATTGACCAAAAATGGGATGGGGAAAAAGTAAATTTGATGACAATGCATGCTTCGAAAGGTTTAGAATTTGATTTTGTTTTTTTACCAGGATGGGAAGAAGGCTTATTTCCACATCAAAAATCGATAGAAGAAAATGGCGATAAAGGCTTGGAGGAAGAAAGAAGATTAGCTTACGTAGGTATTACCAGGGCAAAAAAAAATGCTCTTATATCATTTTCTTTGAATAGATTTTATCAAGGTGACTGGATTGATAGCATGGCTTCTAGATTTATAAATGAGCTACCTGAAAAAAATATTGAAAAAAACAATTTTTTTGAAGAAAAAAACGATGATGATTTTGAATTCAATCAAGATTTTGAAATTGAAGAAGGAACAAGAAGTCCTGGATGGTTAAGATATCTTAAAAAAATTAAATGATTAAAAAAAGAATTAGACAATTAAGAAAGAAATTTAATCAATTCGATATTGATGGATATATCGTTCCAAAAAATGATGAATTCTTCTCTGAATATGCTGCTATCGATCGATTAAAAATTATTTCTAACTTTAGTGGATCGGCTGGATTAGCGGTGATTTTAAAAAAAAATAGTTATTTGTTTGTTGATGGAAGATATACAATGCAAGCTCAACAACAATCAGGTAAACAATTTAAAATAATTGAGATTCATAAATTTTTACCCCGTAGTGTCATTAAAAATTTAACACTTGGATTTGATCCAAACCTACTTACAAAAAGACAATTATATGGATATTTTGGTAAATTTTTAGAGCTTAAGCAAATAAATAATAATTTAATTGATGAAATTTACAAAAAAAGAAACCCCAAAGCAAAAAAGTTTTTCTCTTTAAGTAGCAAAATTACTGGTGAAAGTTTTAAATCAAAAATAAATAAAATTGTAAATATATTAAAATTAAATAAAACTGACTATTTATTCATAAGCGCACCTGAAAATGTAGCTTGGGTGTTAAATATTAGAGGATCCGATAATCCAAACAGTCCCATACCAAATTGTCGATTAATAATTGGAAAAAATAAAGGACTATTTTTGATTACACAAAAAGAAAAAGTATCTAAAATAATTAAAGATAAAAAATTATCTAAAAAACAAATAATAAATCCTGAAAAATTTGAACATTTAATTAAAAAACTAAAGGGTAAGAAATTTATTATAGATCCTTTATCCTGTTCAATTTTTAATGAAAATATAATTAAATCAAAATTTAAAATCTCTAACAAAGATGACCCTTGTTATAAATTAAAATCAATTAAAAATTTATCTGAAATTAATCATATGATTAATGCTCATATTGAAGACGGTGTTGCTTTAACCAAATTTATTTATTGGATAAAAAATGTTAATAAAAAGAAAATAACTGAAATTGATTCACAAAATAAATTAAAAAAATTAAGAAAACTCAATAAAAACTATTTATTTCCTAGTTTTAATACAATAGCTGGTACAGGATCTAATGGTGCAATTGTTCATTATAGAGCATCTAAAAAATCTAATAAAACTATAAAAAAAAATGATATTTTTTTATGTGACTCTGGTGGACAATACAAATTTGGAACAACAGATGTAACAAGAACTATTTGTTTTTCAAAACAAAAAAATTCTATTAAGGACAAATTTACAAAAGTATTAAAAGGTCATATTGCTGTTGCCACTACAAATTTAAAAAAATTTAACACTGGAAAAAAAGTAGACGTAAAGGCTCGACAATTTTTAAAAAAAGATGGACTTGATTACGCTCATGGTACAGGGCATGGGGTGGGATTTTTTTCTAATGTTCACGAAGGCCCTCAATCTATAACAAAAATTGATACAATTAAACTTGAAGAAGGAATGATTGTTAGTAATGAACCTGGATACTACAAAAAAGGACATTATGGAATTAGAATAGAAAATTTGGTTTACATAAAAAAAATTAATAGCAAATTGTATTTTGAAAATTTAACACTAGCTCCAATTGAAAAAGATCTTATTAACTTTAATTTATTAACTAATAAAGAAAAAAACTATCTATTCGAGTATCATTTAAATGTTTATTCAAAAATATCAAAGTTTTTAAATAATAATGAAAGAAAGTGGTTAGCTAGTCTTATTTAACATCTCCAGCCATTCATCCTGGGTAAGAATTCTGATATTTAATTCTTTTGCTTTTCTAATTTTTTTGGAAGTTGGTTTTTCTCCAGTAACTAAATAGTTAAGTGTATTATTAACATTACTAATTATTTTTCCAGAATTTTGCTCTACTAAAGATTTAGCTTCTGCTCTACTTATTTCTTTCAATTTTCCAGTAAACATAAATGTTTTGTTTTTTAAAGCTCCATCTTTTTTAAGAGGTTTAGTATCAGAAATGTTAATATTTTCTTTTAATTGCTTTAGAATATTAAGGTTAGTTTTATTTAAGAAAAAAACTCTAATTGACTTAATTTGCATTTCTCCAATTCCATCAATATTTAGTAAATTTTCTATATCATCGATTTTCGATAATTTATAAAAGTTATCAACATTTTTTAAATGTTCAGCTAGAAGCTTTGCATTTTCTTGTCCTATATGACGAATACCAAGAGAATATATAAATTTACTAAGACTAATTTTCTTTGATTTTTTTATAGCATATTTTAAATTTGATACGGACAAGCTTCCCCAGCCATCAAGTTCTCTTATTTTTTCAAAGTTCAAATTAAAAATATCCTGGGGGAATCTAATTAATTTAAGTTCCCAAAATTTCTCTACAATCTTTTTTCCAAATCCATCAATATTTAATGCTTCTTTTGATACAAAATGTTTTAAACCCTCCATGGCAATTTTTTCACATTTAAAGTTTTCATTAAGACACCTTCTAACAGCATCATATTTTTTAGTAGATTCATTAAAATCTTTTACCGTTTTTGAACCACATGAAGGACATCTTTTTGGAAAAATATATTTCTTTAAATTAGTCTCTCTCTTGTTTTTTTCTACAGAAACTACATGAGGAATTACATCACCAGCTCTTTCAATTTTAACCGTATCGCCCACTCTGATGTCTTTTCTATTTATTTCATCTTCATTGTGCAAAGTAGCATTAGAGACTACAACACCACCGATATTCACAGGTTCTATTTTTGCAACTGGTGTTAAAGCTCCTGTTCTTCCAACTTGTATATCAATATTTAAAATTTTTGAAATCGAACTGTTTGCAGAAAATTTGTGAGCTACAGCCCATCTAGGTGCATTGGTGACAAATCCCAATCTTTTTTGCAAGTCAAATTTGTTTACTTTATAAACTAGACCATCAATGTCATAATCTAAACTAAATCTTTTTTCTTCAATTTTTTTATGATGTAAAACTAAATTTTTTACACCTTGAATTGTTTTATTATATTCGCTAATTTTAAAGCCCCATCTATTTAAACTAGATAAAAAATCTGATTGTGTTTTTATATTGTTATTAACTACATATCCAAAAGTATAAGCTATAAATTTAAGAGGTATTTTTTTTGTTTCTTCAGCATTTTTTTGTCTTAAAGAGCCGGAAGCAGCATTTCTAGGATTTGCAAACTTTTCATCCATTTTACTGAAATCACTTTTTGAAATAAAAACTTCACCTCTAATATCAATTTCATGGGGAAAATCTTTCGATTTTATTTCTTTAGGAATATTTTTTATAGTTTTTAAGTTTTCGGTAATATCTTCTCCTTCTATCCCATCACCTCTAGAAAGACCAATTACAAAAATACCTTTTTTATATGTTAATGAGGCTGAAATTCCATCAATTTTTGGCTCTGTGCTATATTCTATTTCAGAATTTTCTTTTAAACTTAAAAAATTATTAATTTTTTTTTCAAAATTTTTTAAATCATCTTTATCAAATGCATTTGATAAAGATAGCATTGGAACTTTGTGTTTTATTTTTTTAAAATTCTTTGAGGGTTTAAATCCAACATTTAATGAAGGAGATTCTTTATTTATCAAATTAGGGTATTTTTTTTCGATATCAATTATTTCCCTTTTTAATTGATCATACTCTTCATCGCTTATAGTAGGGTTGCTTTTATCATAATAATATTTGTTGTATTTTTTGATTAGTTTTATTTTTTTTAAATAATTTTTTTTTGCTGAAATAAAGCTCATCACAATTCAAAAAGTGATTTAAATTTTCTAATAATAAAATTTCCTTTTTTTTTATTAATCTTATTTATCGAGCTTTCATAATCCTTGTTGAAAATAATGTAAGTTGCTTCGTACCATTGGCTAGACTGATAATTATAGCCTAGTAAACTTGCATATTTTTTTGCTTCATCTATAAGTCCTATTCTATAATGTAACTCAACAAGTCTATGTAATGATTCTTCAATGTAAACAGTTGTAGAATATACTTCAACAACTTGTTTAAATCTGTTAATTGCTGCAATCCATTTTTGTTTTTTCATATAATATCTTCCAAGAAATATTTCTTTTGAGGCCAAGACATCATTTATTAGATCTAATTTAAACTTTGAATCTAAAGCAAAATCTGATTCTGGATAATTTTTGATAACAAATTTGAATTCTTCTTGCGCGTTTAATAAAGGTCCAAGATCCTTTTTTTCATCAACTATCTGTTCATAATGACAGATTGCCAATAGAAAATGAGCATAATTTAATCTCTCATGCTTAGGATATTTTTGTATAAATCTTCCTAGTTCTGAAATAGCATCAAAATAATAATCTTGAGAATAATAAGCGTACGCTGCCATTAAAACAGATCTTGAAGCCCATTTTGATTGAGGGAACAATATTTCAGCTTCATTAAATTTTTTTGCAGCAAATAAAGCATCTCCTTTTTCAAAGGCGTCGATGCCTTCTTTATAGGCATCAATCATTTGAAGGTTTATTTGTTTTTCTTTAATAATCGAAATTTTTTCTTCTTTTTTTGAACAAGAGTTTATAAAGATAATTAAAATTATTAATAGCAATCTTAGAAACATTATTATTAGAGATTTCTAACAGAATTTCCTAAAAACTCTAAACTTTTATTATGCTATTGATCTAAGATACTTTCTATTTATCAATGAATGTGGGATGTTTTTTTCTTTTATTTCAATTATTTTAAAATTATCTTTATTTTGGAAAACTTCTCTTAATAATTGATTTGTAAGTTTATGTCCTCCTTGAGAACAGTAAACTTTACCAATAATTTTATAACCAGATAAATACAAGTCTCCAATGCAATCCAAAATTTTATGATTTACAAATTCTTTACTGTTTCTTAAACCACCTTCATTTAAAATTTTATTGTCTTTTACAACTAGTGCATTATCGAGGTTTCCACCTTTAGCAAGATTCATTTTTTTGAGATTTTCTATATCTTCATATAAACAAAAAGTTCTTGAATTATATATTTCCGACAAATCTTCTTCATAAACATTAACAAAATTTCTTTGAGTACCAATTAATTCGTTTTTATATTTAATCTCAAAATCAATATCCAAACTAATTTTATTTGGCTCAATAGACATAATTTTTATGCCATCATGTATAGAAATATTTTTTTCAATTTTTATAATTTTTATTGGTACGTTGCTCGACTCAATTCCAGTTAAATTTATTTTCTCAACAAATTCCTTTGCTGATCCATCTAAAATTGGCACTTCTTGTGAGTCAATTTCTATTAAAGCATTATCAATTCCCAAACCAAATAAAGCGCCCAATAAATGCTCCACTGTTGAAACTTTTGCACCAAATTCATTTGATATTGTTGTACAAAAATTTGTGTTGGTAACATTAAACACGCCCGGGATAATATAATTATTATTTTTTAAATCAGTCCTCTTAAAAATAATACCTGTATTTGGTTCAGCAGGGTTTATTTTCATATTAACGGATCTACCTGTGTGTAAACCTATACCTTTAATGAGCAATGTTTTGTTTATTGTTTTCTGATTAAGAGCTGACATAGAGATTTTATAATGTTCTTTTTTAGGTGTTAAAAAACAAGAAATGTTACAAGAAAATACAGTTTTTTACTTAAAAAAAAGAAATAATTTCTCAAAAAAACCTTTTTTCTTAGACTCTTTAGGTATTGATACAACTTCTTGTTTGTTTACTCCTTGAACTATGTCCTTTGCACATTCGCAAGTATTTTGCTCTTTATTTATAAAATCAAATGTTTTTATATAATTCAAACATACAAATTGATTTATATAAATTTGTTGATTTAAAAACAATCTTTCAAAACTTTTTAAAAAATCTTTTGGAAAACAGATAAATAATATGTCAATTGAAAATTTGTTACATTTTTTTTCTGAAGGGAAAAATTTATATTGAATATTATCTAAAACATAATTTTCAATAATAGTGTGTATTATTCTTAAATCTTGATTAAATTTCAATAGTTGCTGTTTTGCATCTTGAACAAGATACATTACATCTTCTTTAATTATTTTTTTTCCTTCATTATTTTTAGTTACAGATAATTTTATTGATGTTGAATTAGAAGTTTCAACTATTAGGTAAATATCTCTCACAAATTCTTCTGTTGATTTTTCTATAGCAAGAATATTTGCGTCTAAAAGTTTATCTAATTTTTCAAAATTTAGTTCTTTATAATTATCTAAATAAGATTTATAAGTTTGTTCTTTATAATATTCTAATTTACCACTAGCTTTACTAAAAGCTGCTAAATTTAATCCTGAATAATTAAATTCAAAATAAATATCAAATTTTTTTTCACTCATTTGACAAAATAATATTTTTTGAAATTCTTAAATCTATAATTTTTTTATCTTCAAATTTTTTACTTTTTATAATTAATTTTGCAAATTTTAAAGATTTTGCTATATTTTTTTCTGGTAATTTAATTAAAAAACCATCCTTTGTTTTAATATCCCATCTTTTGCTTGGAAAATAATAAAAAGATTCAATTTCTTCAAATTTAAATTCAGATTTATCTATAATTTTTTTTAATTTAACAAAATTAATATAGTTACTTTTGCTATATACAAATGGTAAATTATTATTAAGATCTTTAATTTGATTTACTGGAATTAATTTGCCATTTGAGCCAATATAAAATTTTTTGTTGTTTTGATTTGTTATTGCTAGTATGCCAGTTTGTTTTATTTTGACTTTAATTAAATTTGGATAAATTTTCTTAACATAAAAATAATCAATTAAATTATTTTTTCCTAAAATATTTTGTAATTCTTTTTTATTTATAAAAAAAATACTTTCAGTTAGTAAGAACTTTAAATTTTCATAGACTCTAAAATTATTTTCTTCAGAAAGACCTATCACTTCAATATTGTTTAATTTATTTTTAATATTGTTTTTTACATTATTATTTTTTGTAATTTGAGTGCTTAATAAAAGAAATAATACTAAATAAAAAAATAATCTTAATTTTTTATCTATTGATCGATGCATCATTAATTATCCATTCTACCAGTTTCGTAAAACTCATACCTCTATATGCTGCTATTTCTGGCACCAATGAAAGGCTTGTCATCCCTGGTTGAGTATTAATTTCTAACAAATAAAACTTTCCCTTATAGAACTTAAAATCAGATCTTGTCACTCCTCTACAACCAATCAGATTGTGTACCTTAAGTGCAATGTTTAATAAATTTTTTAAATCTCTCTTGCTAAGGTTTACTGGAATTATATGCCTAGTCTTTGCTTTAGAATTATATTTTGCTTCATAATCGTAGAATTTTCTTTTGGGTATAAGTTCAATCGCACCTAGTTTTTTTTGCCCTAAAATTGCAACTTGTATTTCTCTTCCCCCAATAAATTCTTCAATTAATATTTCTTTATATGCAGATAATTTTCTTAGTTTTTGCAAAAAATTTTTTTCATTGCAAATGTAAACATCTACACTTGATCCCTCATTTATCGGTTTAATTACCGCAGGAAACTTTAGTTTTTTTTTTACTTTAAGTAATATTTTTTTATTTATTAAGTTATCTTTATTAAATATGTATTTAATATATTTCGGTGTAGTGATTTTATTTTTTAAGAAAATTTTTTTTGATGCTTCTTTGTTCATGGCTATACTTGAAGCCAAAACCCCAGAATGAGTATATTTTACTTTTGCAGCTTCTAATACAGCTTGAATATATCCGTCCTCTCCAAATCTACCGTGCAAAGCATTAAAAACAACGTTTGGTTTAAAACTTTTAATTTTTTCTATTAATTTGCCATCTGGTTCAGAAATGATTGTTTTATATTTTTTTTTTTTAAGAGCTTTCAAAACGCTTTTTGATGTAACTAAACTTATAGCGCGTTCTTTGGAAAAACCCCCTCCTAATATTAAAATTTTTTTCATTTTTATCCAACTATTTCTATCTCAAGATCTAAATTTATACCTGTTTTTTCTCTTACACTACTTTTAACAAAATCTATTAATTGTTTCATATCTTTATAGGTTGCATTATTTTTGTTTATAAAAAAATTCGAATGTTTTTCAGAAATTACTGCGTCTCCAAATGAAGTGTTCACCGGTACAGAAGACTTAATTAATTCCCAAACATTTTTCTTTGTTTGGGCTTTTGGATTTTTAAAAGTGCTACCTCCAGTTTTAACTTTTGTTGGTTGTGTTTTTTCTTTTTTTTCTTTTAAAATTTCTATATCTCTTTTTGCTTTATCTTTATTTTTAAAGTCTCCTTTAAATGAAGCGCTCAAAAATATTAAATCTCTTGGCAAATCAATTGTTCTATATTCAAATTTGATATTAGAAGAGGGAATTGTTAGAACTTTGCCTTCTCTATTTATAGCTTGTACAGATAATAAAATATCCTTGAACTCAACACCAAAACACCCAGAATTCATTCTAATACCACCACCTATACTTCCTGGAATACAAGATAAAAATTCTAAGCCGCCAATATCATTTTCTGATGCAAACTCAGCAACTTTTTTATCTATTAATGCACTGCCAGCAATAATAGTTTTATTTGGCAATATAGATATATTAGAAAAATTTTTTCCTAATTTAATTACGATACCATCAAATCCTTGATCCTTTATCAATATATTTGAGCCAGCTCCTAATATAAAAATTTTTTCTTTATGCCCAAAATTTTTTAAAAAATTTATTAAGTCTATTAAATTTTCAGGTTTAAAAAAAGCTTTTGCATTTCCTCCAATATTAAACCAATTAGTTTTTTTTAAATCATAATCAAAAATAAGTTTCCCTTTAGTTTGCTCTGAAAATTTTTTTAAACTATCAACTAGCATTATATTGAATTTGGTAAATTTCTTATCCAGCCTGATATTGATCCTGCGCCCATTCCAATTACAATTTGTTCTCCATAAATATTTTGTTTTACATATTTTGCTAGTTGAGATTCATTTTTTATTAAAAAAACATTTACTTTAGAGTTTTCCGCTATTGTTTTAGCAAAATTAAGATAATTAAATCCTAATTTTAATTTTTCTCCTGCAGCATAAACTGGGCAAAGGATAACCCTATTTGCTTTTTTAAAAGATAAACTAAATTCTTTTTTTAAATTTTTAAGCCTGGATATTCTGTGAGGCTGAAATACACAAACAATCTCTTTATTGTTATAAACTTTTTTTACTCCATTTAATAATTCTTTTATCTCTGTTGGGTGGTGCGCATAATCATCAAAAAATATTGCTTTTTTAAATGTAAAAATTTTATTAAATCTTCTTTGGACACCTTTAAACTCATTTAATGCTTGTTTAATTGCTATTGAAGAAATTCCTATAGTTGTAGCAACTGCTACAGCGGCTGTTGCATTTCTAATGTTGTGAAGTCCTAAAAGAGGAATTTTTACATTATGAATACAATAGTTTTTTTTCCCTGGAACTTTAATATTTATATCAAATTTTGAAAATTCTTTAGATTGAAAAATATTTTTTATACTAAATTGAGAATTTTTATCTGTTCCGTATGTATGAAAATTTTTAATTTCTATTTTTTTAATTATTTCTTTGTTAATTTTATCGTCTAAACAAATAAAAGATTTTCCAAAAGAAGGGGTTTTTTCAATAAATTTGATAAATAATTTTTTTAAATTATCCAGGTTTTTATAATAATCCATATGTTCTTGATCAACGTTTGTTATAATTGAGTAAGTGGGGTGTACTTTAACAAAACTACCATCAGATTCATCAGACTCCAAAATACACCAATCACCCTTTCCAAGCTTTGCAGAATTATTAAATGAATTTAATACTCCTCCATTAATTATTGTAGGATCAAGATTTGATTCACTAAAAATTGAGGATATAAGTGATGTTGTTGTTGTTTTGCCATGAGATCCTGCAACAACAATATTTCTTTTTAACAAAGAAACTATATGTGCAAGCATATCTCCTCTTTTATAAATGGGAATATTTTTTTTTTTTGCAAATAGTACTTCTGTGTTCGACTGCTTTATTGCAGAAGAAATTACTAATATAGTTGAATTGCTAACATTTTTTTTGTTATGTCCTATGTAAACCTTAATTTTTTTTTTTCTTAATCTATCAACATTTTTATTTAACTTTATATCGCTCCCTTGAACCTTAAAACCTAAACCTTTCATAATATTAGCTAAGCCGCTCATACCTATTCCACCTATGCCTACAAAATGTATTGTTTCAGTTTTTGCTAGTTCAATTTTCATTTAAACAATTTATTAATTTTTCATTTATATCATTCCAATTATTTTGATAACTAAAATTTTCTAAATTTTTTTTCTTTCTTAAATAATCTTCTTTATTTTCAATAATGTTAAGCAAAAGTGTCGTTAATTTGTTCTGGCTAAATTCTTCTTCCTTTAATATCCAACAACATTCATTTTTTTCATAATTCAAAGCGTTTTCAAATTGGTGATTATCTACAGCAAACTTATACGGAATAGCAATAAATGGTACTTTTAAAAATATTAACTCCGACAACGTTGAAGCTCCCGCCCTTGTTATGGCAAGATTTGATTCTTTTATATGTTGAAAAATATTATCTTCAAAATTAAATAATACATTTTCAATACCATGTTCTTTATAGAAAAATTTTAAGTCTGCAAAATCAGACGAACTAGTTTGGTGATAAATTTTTAATTTATATTTTTTAGATACATCAATTATAGAATTCTTTAAATTTTGATCAAAAAATTTAGCTCCTTGACTACCTCCCACAATTAAAAGTTTTATGATATTGTTGATTGCTTCTTTATTAAAATTATTAAAATTATATATTTCTTTTCTCAATACATGATTAATAACAAAAATTTTTTCTTTAGAGTCTTTTGGAAAATTTATTATTTTGTCTGAATAACAAAATAGCTTTGTACAAAATTTAATTAAAAATTTGTTTGCCCTTCCAATAACCATATTTGGTTCAAAAAGATAAATTTTAATATTAAGTAACTTGGCTGCTAGACAAATTGGAACAGACATATAACCTCCTGTTCCCAACAATATGTCTATTTTTTTTTTTCTAAGAAAAAAAAAAGATCTTAAAACAGAAACTATTAAGTTTATTAAAGTTATAGGCAATTTTAAAAAATTTAAAGTTAGGCGTGGAGATTGAATAATTTCATATTCATACTTTTTTTCATTAATAAAATTAGACCCTCTTTCATCAAGGACTAAAAAAACATCAAAATTTTCTTTCAAATGATCGTAAAATGCCATAGCTGGAATTACGTGCCCACCCGAACCACCTGTGCTTATCAAAATTTTCTTTTTCATCTAATAATCAACTCTTCTTTTTGTTAAATTTAAAATAATACCTGATAGAATTGATGTGCTAATAATAGAAGAACCTCCATAACTTATAAATGGAAGTGTCATTCCAGTTGTTGGAAACAATCTGATGTTCACACCTATATGAATAAGTGTTTGCAGTAGTATGATTGAAATAGAACCCACAAGAATTAGTTTTATTTGATTATTCTCTTCAGAATATAATTTCTTAAATACTTGGTAAACAAAAAACAAAAAAATGATCATCAAAACAATTATAAATAAAACTCCAAACTCTTCAGAAATTACTGAAACTATATAATCGGTATGAGCTTCTGGAACCCGACTTTTTAATGTCCCTTCACCAATTCCTTTTCCCAAAAAACCTCCACTAATAATTGCTTCTGAAGCTTTTTCTGATTGATAATTATTTCCTGAAGTTGGATCAAAAAAAGCCTGCAATCTATTAAGAATATACCCAAATTTATTTGAAAAAAAATATATTGCGCCCATTAATAATACACTGAGCAAAATAAAAAATACAAAAAAGAATATTAAATTTATCCCAGAAACAAAAATTAAACTTAGCCATGTAAGAAATGTTAATAAAGTTTGACCAACATCAGGTTGTGTAATTAACAATAAAGTAACTGGAATTAATATTAAAAAACTTAAAAAAAATTTGTAGTAAATATTTTTACTATTTTCATAACTTAGAACTGAGGCAAGAATAACAATTAAAAAAGGTTTTAAAAGTTCTATGGGCTGAAACCTTGGTAATAAAGGAAGTTCTATCCATCTTTTTGATCCTCTTACCTCTATTCCAATAAGAGGTACTAAAATTAATAAAAATAAAAATAATATAAATAGTAATCTAGATACTTTAATTAAATCCTCATGTTTAAGTGAGGAAAAAAAAATTATAAAAAATACCCCAATCAATATAAATAAAAAGTGCTTAATAAAAAAATAATAACTATTTGTATTTAGCTTATCTGAAGCAATTAGTGATGTGGAAACAAGTGAAAAAAAAAGACCAAAACCAAACAAAATTACAATTACAACTAAAACCGTTTTATTAATATTTTTCCACCAACTATAATAAGTTTTGTAAATTAAATTATCTCTTAGCATTGATAGTTTTTTTAACCTTATACTTTTTTAATAAAAAATTAAAATAATCGCCACGTTCTTCAAAGTTTTTAAAACTATCAAAAGATGCGGCTGATGGACTAAACAAAACGGTTTTATGTAGATTGTGACTACTATTATTTACATCCTTCAGGACTTGTTGAACTGCACTACTGAGATTTTTAAAATAATAATAAGATAATTTATTTCTAAACTGTTTAACAAAAAAATTTTTGTTTTTCCCAAAAATATAAGCTTTTATATTTTTACATTCATTCTTTTTCATAGTAAATCGGTCTCCTAATTTTCCCATTCCTCCAACAAGCCAGAAAACTTTTTTTAAAGATTTAAGAATATTAATAGTTGACGCAAAGCTTGTGGCCTTTGAATCATTTATAAATGTAATTTTATTATTATTAAAAACAATTTCTTGCCTATATTTTAATCCTTTAAATTTATTAATTGTATTAAAAATTTTATTTTTTTGTAAGTTAAACTTTTTACTTATCGCAAAAATAAAGGACAAGTTTTCCAAGTTAGCTTGTGATAATAAATAAGGATTTATAATTTTTTTTTTTAAATTATTAATTGCTTTTAAATTTACATTAATTATTTTTGAAAAAATTTTATTATTTTTTAATTTTTTTTTTAAATATTTGTCTTTAACATTCATATAAGCAAAATCTTTTCTTGATTGTGTTGTCACTAATTTGAATTTTGCACTAATATAATTTTCCATTGATCCATGTCTTTCTAAATGATCTGGCGAGATGTTTAATATCACTGCGTAATTGGTTTTAAATAATTTACTATATGCAATTTGATAAGAAGATGCCTCAATAACAAATAAAGTTTTTTTCGATATTTTTTTTTCGGATAAAATTGGACTTCCTATATTACCACATAATCTAGAATCTTTTTTGTGATTTCTTAATATTAGATTTAATAGTTTGGCTGTTGTTGATTTTCCATTTGTTCCTGTAATTGTAATAATTTTATTTTTTTTATGATTGCTATAAAATATATCTAAATCCGTAATAATTTTTTTTAAATTTTTTTTAAGATAATTTTGTAAATCGCACTTATTTATATTTATGCCAGGACTAACAACAATATAATCAAAAGTTTTTTTATTTATGTTGTTTTTTTTTAAAAAAAACTTTTTTAAATTTTTTTTGATAAAAATTTTTTTGTTATCATCATATAAAGAAATTTGATTATTTTTTTTTAAATAACAGTAACTAGAAAAACCAGTTTTTCCTATTCCATATATTAAAATATTTTTTTCTTGAAAAATATTTTTAGAGAGATGCTTCATCTTAATTTTAAGGTAGCAAGACCAATCATTGCCAAAATAATTGCTATTATCCAAAATCTAATTACAACCGTAGACTCGGCCCAACCTTTTTTTTCAAAATGATGGTGAATTGGTGCCATTTTGAAAACTCTTTTACCCGTAAGTTTATATGAAAACACTTGAACAATAACTGATACAGCCTCAAGAACAAATAGACCCCCAGTAATTGCTAAAACAATTTCATGCTTTGTAATTATTCCAACTGCCCCTAAAGATCCTCCAAGCGCTAAAGAGCCAGTATCACCCATAAAAATTTTAGCAGGTGGAGCATTAAACCAAAGAAACCCTAAACAAGCTCCTATGATAGCACCTAAAAATACAGCAACTTCTCCAACTCCTTCAATATATGGTATCTGAAGATATTCAGAAAAAACTATGTTCCCGGTTACATAACTTATAAAAGCAAAACATGAAGCTACAAGAATTACTGGAACAGTTGCTAAACCATCTAGTCCGTCTGTTAGATTAACTGCATTAGAAGAACCCACTATTATAAACGCAGAAAAAGGAACAAAAAACCAACCTAAATTTATTAATAAATTTTTAAAAAATGGAAAATATAAATTTCTTAAAACAGAATGATCAGCAAAATTAGTTAATATTAAAGTTCCTAAAATAGCAATTATTATTTGAATTGTTATTTTTAATTTTAATGAAATTCCAGATGAATTATTGAGTTTAATTTTTTTATAATCATCATAAGCACCTAATAATCCAAAACAAGCGACAAAAAATATTAACGTCCAAATATAAGGACTAGATAAATTACACCATAATAAAACACTAAAAAATAATCCTAAAAGAATTAAAACACCTCCCATAGTAGGTGTCCCGATTTTTTTAATTATGTGCTCATCTGGACCGTCCTCTCTAATCGGATTTGTTATTTGTTTTGTAGAAAAAAGATTTATAAAAGGAGTTCCTATTAGAAACACTACAAATAAAGATGTAAACATTGAAAGCCCAGTTCTTACAGTTAAATATTTAAAAACATTAAGAAAAGAGAAAATTTCTACATAATTTAAAATAAATTTATAAAGCATTAAGGTTTCCTTTTTTTATATTATTTGCAAGACTATGTAGTCCAGTTAAATTAGAACCTTTAATCATCAAATAATCATTATTATTAATATTATTTTTGATCAAACTAATAATTTCATTTTTATCTTTTAAAATTGAACCTCTTTTTTTTTGAACTATTTTATTAAAAGTATGTTTAATATTTTTGCCATAAACATATACATTATCTATTTTTGATGCGTTTATATCTTTCGCTAAATTTTCATGTAATTTTTTTGAATGCTTGCCTAATTCTAACATATCACTGAGTATTAGGTTTTTTTCACTAGAGCCTTTTTCAATTAAGTCAAAGTTTTTAATAGCTGAACTTACTGATAAAGGATTTGCATTATAACTTTCATCTATAAATTTAATTACTTTTCTTTTAATTTTAATTTTTGAAATATCTCCTCTTCCCATTGGTGTTTTAAATTTATAGAAAATATTTTTATTTAATTTATCTATATTTTTGAATATAGAAATTACTGTAATTGTAGCTAATATATTTTTTAAGCTATTCTCAAAAATAGACTTTACAAAGAAAGTCTTATTATTTTTATTTACATTAACTGTAATTTTATATTTATTTTTTTGTTTGATAATTTTTTTAATGTAAACATTTGTATTTTTTTTATTTAAGCTAAATGAGTGAATTTTTAATTTGTTATATAGAGCTATCTTTCTATGTTTTTGAAAAAAACTATCATCAGCATTTAAAACTATTGATCCATTTTTATTAATATTTTTTATTATTTCAGATTTGGCATTTGCAATTTGGTTTAAATTTTCAAAATTTTTAGCGTGGGCGTATGAAATATTTGTGATTACTGCTACATCTGGTTTAATAATACTACTTAAATAATCTATTTCACCACTTTTATCCATTCCAACTTCAAAAATTCCAAAATTATCATTTTTATTCATATTAAATAAACTTAAAGGGACTCCATATTTATTATTATAAGATTTTGGTGAATAAGATACTTTTCCATACTTACAAAGTGTATTTGCTAAAAGTTCTTTTAATGAAGTCTTTCCACAGCTGCCTGTAATTGCAATAATTTTTGCATATGATGAAAGCCTTATTTTTTTTGAAATATCTGTTAAAAATTTTAAACTATCTTTAACTAACAATTGTTTTGATTGAATTGTTGACCGATCCATTCTGTTTACAACTGCAAATGAAGCACCATTTTTAATAGATTCTCCTGTAAAAAAATTTCCATCCTTTTTTTTTCCTTTAATTGCAAAAAAAATATCATTTTTCTTTATTTCTTTAGAATTTATTGAAGCTCTATTTATTTTGGAATTAATATTAATTTGGTTTCTAAATTGTTCATTTAAAATATTTATTTTATAATTTTTTGATAAATATTTATTTTGCTTTCTGATATATTTTAAAATAATTTTTTTATCTGAAAATTTTCTTATGTAGTTTCCATAATCTTGATCTACTTCATGACCTTTGCCTGCAACTAATAATAGTTCATTTGAATTTAAATTTTTTACAGCAGTACATATTGCTTTTTCTCTATTAGAAATTTCAAATAATTTATTTTTTTTAATTGATTTTTTTATACTCATTCTAATTTTTTTTGGATTTTCAAATCTAGGATTGTCATCAGTTAAATAGATTTTATTACAAAACTTATTTACAATCTTGCCCATCTGTGACCTTTTATTTTTGTCTCTATCTCCTCCACAACCAAATACAATAGAAATTTTTCTATTTGAAAATTGATCCTTTATATTTTGTAAACAATTTTTTAGAGCGTCGGGAGTGTGAGCATAATCCAGAATTACTTTTGAATTATTTCTTAGTTTGCCTATTTTTTCAAGCCTACCATTTACATTTGTAATTTTGTTAATTATTTTAACTAACTTTCTAAATTTTAATCCACTTTTCTCAGCAGCAATCATTGCCATTAAAATATTTTTTATTTGTACTTTACCTATTAAATTAACGCTTAATGAATAAATTTTATTTTTATATTTAATTTGGAACAGTTGTTTATTTTCTTTATATCTGTGTTTTATTAGTTCCAAAGTGCTATTATTCAAACCGATTGTAGAAATTTTTAATTGTTTTTTTTTTATAATATTTTTTATATTTTTGTACTCAGGAATATCTATATCAGTTATTACATTTGAATTTTTTTTAAGTAAATTATTAAACAAAAGTAACTTTGAACTCAAATAATCTTTATATGACTTATGATAATCTAAGTGATCTCGAGATAAATTTGTAAAAATACCTATATTAAAGTTTAAACCATCCAACCTATGTTGTTTTAAGCCGTGGCTAGAAGCTTCTAAAATTACATTGTCAATCTTATGTTTTTTGATGTTTTGTAGATGTTTGTTAAGTAAAATAGGATCTAGGGTAGTATTACTTATCTTTAAATTTTTGAGATAAGTTTTAACACCAAGTGTTCCTATGGATGCTGCCTTTTTATTATTTAATTTCAAAATTTGTAAATAAAAGTCAGCAACTGAAGATTTTCCATTGGTTCCAGTAACCGCCACTAGATTCAATGGTTTATATTTATAAAATTTTGACGCTATCTCTGATAACAATTTTCTTGGACTTTTAGTTTTTATATAAAGAACACTGTTTTTTTTTCCTTGGAAATTTAAATTAGAAACTATTGTAGAGGCTCCTTTTTTGATTGATTCTTTAATGTATTTGTTGCCATTAATTTTAGTTCCTCTAATTGAAAAAAAAATATTATTTTTTTTTACATTTTTACTATTAAAGCTTAAGCCAGAAAAATAATGATTTTTATTTTTTTGATTTATTTTTTTAAAAAATTTTCCAACGAACATAGATACTAATTAGGTTCTACGTATTTTGTGGCTAAAATTGGTCCGATTTTTTCTATGATTTTGCCTGCAATTTCAACTGAGGTCCACCCAGCTGTATTTCTCCAATTTCCTTTGTAGGGAGATCTTCCGTCTCTATAATAATAAATGTGTTCTTTATTGGGTTTTGGTTCATCTAATAAAACTATTAAAACATATTTTGGTTTAGATGTTGGAAAAATCGCCACAAAAGTATTAACTTTATTTTTAGAATAAACTCCATTAATTGATTTTTGAGCAGTACCAGTTTTTCCACCAACTTCATACCCATTAACATTTGCAAACTCTGCGGTACCTTCTTTGGTAGATACAATTTTTCTTAAAATTTTATTTACCTTCTCAGAAACTCCCTCTCTTAAAAATCTTTTTTTTTTTATTTTGTTGTTTATTGGTTTTTTAATTAATGTTGGTTTGATATCATAGCCACCATTTGCAACTATTGAATATCCTTTTGCCAATTGTAAAAGAGTGGTGGTTATACCATGGCCAAAAGATGATGTCGCAAGCTTACATTTTCCCCATCTAAATGAAATTGGTTGACCAACTTCTTCAATATCAAATTCTATTTTATTTAAAATTCCGATATTTTCTAAAAAAAATTTAAATCTTTCTATCCCTACTTTTTGTCCAATTCTTACAGATCCAATATTTCCAGATCTTATTAAAATTTCTTCTGCTGTTAAGTCCGTAGGTATTTTATCATCATACTCTCCAATAGATCTTCCTGCACAATAAATTTTTTTTTTTAAATTTATAAATGATGTTTCGGGTTCAATTTCACCCTCATTTAAACCTGCGGTAAATGTAAAAGTTTTAAAGACTGAACCAAATTCATAAACTCCTTTAGTTGCTCTGTTAATATAATTTACATCTTGAATATCTTCTCTTTTATTAAGATCAAAATCTGGCAACGAAACCATGGAAAGTATATTTCCATTATTAACATCCATAAGAATTGATGCACTTCCAATATTTTGAAATATTTCTTGTGCCTTAATTAGCTCTTCTCTTATTAAAAATTGAATATCAGTATCAACGGTTAATTTTAATGGTTCATTTCTTTTTTTTAACTCATAATCAAAAAATTTTTCAATTCCAGAAATACCTTTGTTATCATCATCAATCTGACCAATAATATGGCTAAATAAATTTTTTTGAGGATATATTCTTGTTATTTGTTCTTCAAATTCTATGGACTTATCACCTAAATTCCGTAACCTTTCAATTTGATCTTGGCTAAGTTCTCTTTGAATTCGAAAATATTTTTTTTTTTTAATTCTTTTTCTTATATTGCTAAAATCTTTATCTGGAAAAATTAATTGTAAATTAATTAAAAGCTTTTTTTCATTAATTATTAAATTGGGACGAATGCCAACCGTTAAAGTATTAACAGTTTTAGCAATAAAATTTTTATTTTTATCTACTATATCGGCTCGGAAATTTATTTTGCTCGGATATATTTTTTTTTGTGAAATTGTTGAATTTAAAGAACCTAAATAAAAAATTTTAATTGAATAAATTAAACAAACCATCGAAAAAATAAAAAAAATAAAAGCAATTCTATTAAACGAAATATTTAAATTTGATTTATTTTCTTTAAATGAAAATTCATTTTCATAACTTTCTAAAGTTAAATTTTTTATATCTTTTTCACTCATTTTTTGAATCTATGAATTGTTCAATTTGAATCTCGTTTTCAAACAAAGTTAGTTTCTTCAAATTTGTAATATCAATTTCTTTTAGTTCATTCTCAAAATATTGAACCTGATATTCCATTAGCTTTTCTGGTGAGCTTAGATAATTAAAATCCAGTAAAACCATTTCATATTTTTGTTCTAATATTCTCAAACTTTCTTTTGTATTGTAGATTTGTTTTTCTATATCTTTAGTGGAATTTTTGGTTATTGTTGTAAAAATTAATAACAAAAAAATTGATAAAATAAGAATTAATTTTTTCATAACTTTCTGGACAAATTTTCTATTTCTAATAAATAATTAAATTTTTTTAAAATTTCTTTTTCAAAATTAAGCACATCCTTTTCTTTAATGGCAAATCTTAATTTAGCTGATCTAGAAAGAATATTTGCTTTTAATTCTTTATCCGAAGGAACAATTGGTTTTTTATTTCCTATTTTAAATAAATTATCTTCTTCGTCTATTTTAGGCATATATCTTGAAATACTTTTTTTTTCTGACAAACTTTTAAAGAAAAATTTTACAATCTTATCTTCTAAGGAATGAAAAGTTACAACTACAATTTTTCCTCCTGGTTTTAAAATTTTTGTTGCATTTATCAAGCCAAAAATTAATTCGCTTATTTCTTTGTTAACAAAAATTCTCAAAGATTGAAAAATTTTTGTTGCAACATGTGTTTTGTAATTTTTTTTTTTTGAAGATTTAATTATTCTTACCAGTTCTTGTGTATCTATTTTTTTTGCTTCTCTATTTTTTATAATCTTAGAAGCTATTTTTTTACTATCTTTTTCGTCTCCAAAAAATTTAAATATTTTTTCAAGTTCATTTTTATCCAACTTGTATATTACATCTTTTGCGGAGAATTCGTTTATACCCATTTTCATATTTAATTCTCCATGGCTATTAAAAGAAAGACCTTTGCCTGTGTCCTTAATTTGTGTGTATGAGTATCCAAGATCAAATATTATACTATTTATATTTTCGTTATTTAATTCTAATTTGTCTATAAAACTAAATTTTTTATTTTTAAAAAAAAATCTTTTCCCAAATTTTTTTTCTAATGCTGATGAGATTTTTATAGATTCTGGATCTCTATCTAACGCTATTACTTTAGACTTTGGATATTCTAAAATTTTTTTTGTATAACCACCTTGGCCAAATGTGCAATCGATAAACGTGCCACCATATTGAGGGGTAATAATGCTAATTATTTCATTAAGCAGAACCGGACAATGTTTTTTTTTTTCCGGAAATATGGTGGCATTCATTTATTTTTTTGAAGATCATTAATTTTTTTGTCTTCTTAAAAATGCTGGTATTTCAAGTTCATCCTCATCTTCATTTTGCTCTTTAACAAAAGATGAAAACTCTTGGTCATTATTCTCTGTTTCTAATACATTTTCTGAGTCAAAAAGTTCTGGAGTATCATCCTCTATCTGAAAATTTTCCAATCCATTAGAAGCTTTTTCTTCTTCGTTGTATTCATTTTCAAGTATAAGGCTGTTACTTTTTTCTTCCTCTTTGTTTTCCAGTACCACTTCTTGGGTCTGAGTAGATAATTCTTCTGAAACATTTGAGGAAATTGTTTCGTGGTTAATTTCTGAAGATATTTCAGTATCAAGTTTTAGGGCATTTGCTCCATCAACAGCGTTATTTGAAATTGTGCTGTTAAAATTAAATGAAGAAGGAACATTTACTTGGGAAAAATCAGAATAACCTGTATTTCTATTCTGTATTCTGTGAACCATATTAATGACGGATTTAGATTCTGGTTCTTGACCATCTAATGCAGTTGCAACTATTGAAACACGAATTTTACCTTCTAATTTAGCATCAATAATTGATCCATTAATTATTTCAGCTTCTGGATCAACTTCAGCTCTAATCTTATTTACAATCTCATCCACTTCGAAAAGAGTTAAATCTTCTCCGCCCGTTATATTTATCAACAAACCTTTTGCTCCTTTTAGCGAATAATCATCAATTAATGGATTATTGAGAGCCATATCTGTTGCTTTGGCAGCTCTTCCTTCTCCTTCGGCCTCACCTGTCCCCATCATTGCTTTGCCCATTGAACTCATAACAGTTTCAACATCAGCAAAATCCAAATTCACCAATCCATCCTTAACCATTAAATCAGTTACACTTTGAACGCCATGTCTTAAAACACTATTAGATAATTGAAATGATTCTTTATAAGTTGTTTTTTCATTTGCAATTTTAAATAAATTTTGATTTGGAATTACAATGATTGTATCGACATGTTTTCTTAATTCTTCAAGACCTTGCTGTGCCCTTCTCATTCTTGAGGGTGCTTCATATAAAAAAGGTAACGTAATAACACCAACGGTAAGAATATTTAATTCCTTGGCAGCACGCGCAATAACATGGGCTGCTCCAGTTCCTGTTCCGCCTCCCATTCCAGCGGTAATGAAAACCATATTAGAGCCTTTAAGTAAATCAACAATATCATTTAAAGACTCATCAGCTGCAGCTTGACCAATTTCATGTTTTGCACCAGCTCCTAGTCCTTTTGTAATATTTAATCCTATTTGTATTCTTGTTTGTGCTTTGCTTGTTTTTAAATCTTGAGCATCTGTATTTACTGCAATAAATTCAACTCCTTCAACTTCTGATTCAATCATTTCATTAATTGCATTTCCTCCTGCTCCTCCAACGCCAAGAACTAATATTCTTGGTTTTAACTCTCTTATTTCTGGTGCTTTAAAGTCAATTGTCATTTTTCCCCTCGCTATTATTTGTTAAGTTTCTGCTCCCATTTAAGGCTATTTCTATATAAGTTAGATTTTTTTCTAGATTGTGCCCTAAATTTTTCAAATGCTGTTGGTTCCCAAATTTGAAATGTTTTACCTTGACCAACAAATAACATGCTATTTTTAATTTTTGCATGCTTTAATAATTTAGTTGTTAAAGAAATCCTTCCTTCATTATCAAACTGTAAATTAATACTTTCTGACAATATTGATGTTGCAAAATAATCTTTTTTCTCTTCGAAAGGGCTTAAAGCATCAATTGTATCTGAAATTTTTTCTATTCTATTTTGTGGCCAGGCTTCTATTGATTGATTATTAAATGAGGGATAACAAACTACTCCATTATAACCTAAGTTTGAAAGGTGTGATCTAAAACTAGCAGGCACAGACACCCTTCCTTTTTTGTCCAGTCTGTTTTCGTAAATAGATAAAAACATAATTCATAATTTCCAATATCGCCCCAATTGGGAATATATGGGATATTATGGGTTTTCAACCTATACGTCAATCTCTAATTTTACACTAATTATTATAACTTTTTAGTACAATTTTAGGAAACTATAGTTAATTTTTTTTCTCTTGAAAAACTACTTGTAAAAGAAAAAATAGAACGAAAATGATTCAATAATGAATCAAATGAAGAACATTTATATTAATGCTTATTGGTCTGTGGATAAGTTTGCCAGATAAAATGTAAGCCGGGTTCTGTCGTTTAAACTTACCATTTGTCTAGACCTTAAGTCTCCTTAAGGTTCAAGCAACTAACCCTGATGACTAGCCAAAGACTGCTTTTAGTTTTACAACAATGTCATCTCTACTTAGTCTTGCTCTCGGTGGGGTTTTCCATGCGCCTATTGTTACCAATAAAGCCGGTGTGCTCTTACCACACCTTTTCACCCTTGCCTTGATAAGGCGGTTTGTTTTCTGTGGCACTATCCCTGAGGTCGCCCTCGCCAGGCATTACCTGGCACCGTGTCTTTGCAGAGCCCGGACTTTCCTCTTTAAAAAATTAAAGCGATAAGTCTTTTATCTGGCAGGTTCAAAATATTCATTAAATTTATAATTTCAAGTAAATATTATGCTTTAATATTAGCTATTTTATTCATTATTAGTAGGCATTCCTTATCAATATTTCCATTAATTAACTCTGGTCTAAATCTTCTTTGAAAAGCTTTAATTAACATTTTGTTATTTTGTAATTTGTTTTTCATAATAATGTTTTTATTAGAATATCCAAATTTTTTTAAATTTTTCATAAATAAAGTTAATTCTTTAAAAGACACAGATTTTCTTCTTAAAGAAATTAGTCTCTCATTATTTAAATTATGCCAGATACCTATTTTATTTTTATATAAAACTTTCCATGGAAATTTTTCACCAGGGTCTTTTTTTCTGTTGGGAGCTATATCAGAATGTCCCAATATATGATTTTTTTTAATTTTATATTTTTTGACTAATATTCTTGTTAATTTTATCAAACTTTTAATTTGTTTTTTTGAAAAATCAACATAACCAAATTGATGTCCTGGATTTGAAACTTCAATGCCAATCGAATATTTATTAAGAAAGCTATATTTGCCCCAGCACGAAATTCCTGCATGCCACGCTTTATACAGATCTGGCACCATTCTTAAAATTTCGCCATTTTTTTTAATAAAATAATGAGTGCCAACCTCAGATTGTATTTTTATTAACCTTTGAATTGCTTCTTTTTCATTTTTCATTCCAGTATAATGAAAAACCAAGAATCTAACATTTTTCTTTTTTCTAGGGTTACGATCAAAGTTGGGTGAATAAATTTCCCTTATTTTTAGCGTCATAATTATGCTTTTATTATAAAATATCTAATTTACATTGTTGTAAGATATAATATACAGAACAAAATGAGAAAAATAGTCTTAATACTTTTTTTATCAATTTCATTTTCTGTTTCAGCAAATGCTGGCGCGGATGGCGAGAATTCACTAAAATCAAAGAACAAACCTGAAGAAGTAAAAGATTGTTTTGAGAAAATAAACAGAGGTATTTTTGCTTTTAATCATACTTTAGATACAGCAATTTTTGAACCTGTAGCTAAAGGTTACAGATATATTCCATCGCCAATTAGAACAGGTACTAGCAATGCTTTAACAAATTTGTCAAATTTAATTACAATTCCAAATAATTTGCTTCAAGGTGATATAAAAACTGCTGGTACTAATGTTGTAAGATTTGTGGTCAATACAACAATAGGAATTTTAGGCATATTCGATCCCGCTAATGCTTTAGGATTTGAAAAAGAAGAAAAGGAGGATTATGGACAAACATTTGGCAAATGGGGAATGGGTCCCGGGTGCTACTTAATACTTCCTATACTTGGCCCTTCCACTGTAAGAGATACTGCCGGTACGGTTGCAAATTTTGTTGGCGGTGATCCGTGGTTCAACGTTACAGTAGCTAATGATACAAATTACTTTAAAGAAAGTGATTATTACAGCACTAGAATTACAAATGGAGTTGATTTTAGAGCCAAAAACATAGATTCATTTGACAACCTTGAAAAAAATTCAATTGATTTCTACGCTTCAATTAGAAGTTTGTATCTACAAGACAGACAACAAAAGATTTTAAATTCTGAAAAAATTACCGATACTATGGATGATAGTGATTGGGAAGAAATAGAAACTAATTAATAAGTTTAATCTTCAATGAATTTAAGAAAATATTTTATTAAGTTTTCTTTAGTCTTTTTTGTACTAATTTTATCAAGTGAAAAATCTTTTTCCGTTGAGCCTGACAAATTTATCCAATCTATTGCGGATGAAGCTTCCAATGTTCTTATAGATAATCTTTCTAAAGAAGAAAAAATGGAAAAATTAAAAGCCATTGCTTTAAAATCTGTAGATCTAAAAGGTGTAGGCTCATATTCACTGGGTTCTCATAGAAAAAATTTATCAGATAGCCAAAAAGAAAAATATAATGAATTATTTAAAAAATATTTTTTAAAAAGTTTTTCAAGCAGACTTAGCGACTATACCGATCCAAAAATTAATGTACTATCTATGGAAAAATTAAACAATAAGTACACAATAGTATCTAGTATTTTAATAGCTACTGAAAAAAATCCAGAAGTTAAAATTGATTGGAGAGTTTATACTAAAGATCCTGCCAATCCATTAATAAGAGATTTAATCATCGAAGGACTAAGCTTAGCAAGAACTCAAAAAGAAGAATTTAATTCAGTAATACAAAGCAATGATGGTGATATTAATAGTCTATTTGCCAATCTAACAAAATTTATCAATAAGTAATTGAAAACTATACTAACCATAATACTACTAGCTCACAACGAAGAAAAGACAATATTGGACGATATAAAAAAAATACATAATATAATATTAAAAAAAATCAAAGATACTGAATTCATTATTTGTCAAGACGGTAGCATAGATAAAACACATAAAATAATTTCTTCTATAAAAAAAAAATATAATATTAACTACATTCATTCAGCTAAAAGATTGGGAGTTCATAAAGCTCTTTTATTAACATTAAAAAAATCTAAAGGTGAATTTATTTTTTTTGTAGATAGTGGAAATAAATTTAATTATAGAGAATTTTGGAAATTATATAAATACAGAAAAAAATATGAAATTGTTTCAGGATTGAGAGTAAATAGAAAAGATCAAGTTTATAGGATATTGTTAACTTACTTTTTCAATGTATTTTTGAGATTTTTTACAATAAGTAAATTTAGAGACATAGACTCCGGTTTTAAAATATTCAATAAAAAATCAGTAAAAAAAGCTATTTTGTTAAAAAAATATAATTCACATTTTTACATGTCAGAAATCTGCCTAAAAATAATTTATATGGGTTATCTTTTTAAAGAAGTAAACGTAAATTATTTTCAAAGATTCTCAAAATCTAGAGCGACGTCTCTTACAAGAATACCGGTGATGATTGTTTCATTTTTAATAAATTTTATTAAATTAAAAAATCAATTAAGTTCAATTAAATAGAAATTTTTACTTCTCTTGCTCCCAAATTATCAAATTTTATATTTAAAAATTTTTTTTTAAAAATTTTTTTTATTTTTTTTTTATGGTCTTGACTTGATATAACACAATAATATCCACCAGAACCAGCGCCTAAAAGTTTATAACCATAAACACCTATTTTTTTTAGTTTTTTTTCTATTAAACGAAATTTTTTTAAATAAACATTATCATCTAATTTTTTTTTTAAATCCCAATTTTCTTTTAAAATATTTCCACATTTTTTTATGTCATTGTTTTTTAACGCTAATAAAAATTGAGGAACTAAATTTTTTATTTCATGATAGATATGTACATTTTTTTTTGATTTTTTTACATGTTTTTTTAAAATTTTATTTGCACTCCTAAATATACCGGTATTAATTAAAGATATAGATTTTTCAAAATTTAAAATTTTTCTTTTTTCAATATTAATCTTTTTTATAAAAACATTATCTTTTTTAAAAATTATATGGCAAAGCCCACCAAAAGCTGAAATATATTGATCTTGTTTTCCTATTGGATCTTTTAATTTTTTAATTTCAATATCACAAGCAGCTTCAGCTAATTTTTTTTTGCTTATTTTTTTTCCTTTAAATTTTTCAAGTGCCCCAATTAAAGCTACCGTGAAACTAGATGACGAGCCTAAACCAGCACGATTTGGTAGATCGGCAATAAAGTTTATATCAAGACCACTGAAATTATAACTTTTCATAATCTCTTTTATTAAACGATGTTTTATTTTTTTTTTATTATCTACTAATTCAGATTTTGAGTATTTTAAAAGTAAATTTTTGTTTTGCCATTTATTTATGAGAACCCAAGTATATTTATTTATTGCTGTTGTGATTACCTCTCCTCTATATTTCTTATAATAAAAAGGCATATCGGTACCCCCTCCAACAAAACTTATTCTTAATGGTGATATAAATCCTTTCATTTTAATTTTGATATAAGATTTTCATAATTTAGTTCAATATATCTTTTATTATAAGTAATATTTTTTTTATCTTCTGATAGTAAAAAATTTCTTTTTATTCCAGCACTATACCCAGCATACATATCACTTTTTGTATTGCCAATATTATAAATATATTTTTTATTTAAATTAAAATCATTTATAGCTTTTAAAAACAATCCTGCTTTTGGTTTTCTACATTTACAAATTATTTTTAATTTTTTAATTTCTTTTTTGAAACCAGCCACAGGATAGTGGGGACAATAGTAATATTTATCAAAAAAAGTTCCTGTTACTTTGTATATTTTATTGTTTAATTCTGAATGTATTTTTTCTAATTTTTTTTCAGAAATAAAACCTTTTGCAATACCAGACTGGTTAGTAATACAAATTAAAATAATATTTTTTTTATTTATTTTATTAATTAATTTGTAAAATTTTTTAAAAACTTTTAATTTTTTAGGAGAATTAACTAATTCTTTTTCACTAATAATAGTTCCATCTCTATCAAAAATAATAGCTTTGGTTTTAGGATTTAATTTAAAATTTTTCTTTAAATTTTTATATCTATTACGTGTTCCAAAATCAGAAAATTTTTCATTAGAAAAATATGAATAAAACCTAGCCTTATTTAACTGTTTTAATATTAAATGTGTTAAACCAATTTTTCCTTTTTTTTTATTTAAAATATTTTTTTTTAAAAAAAATATTCCAGAAATAGAAACATTGGATAAAAATTTTTTTTTTGAATTTTTTGTACATATTTTTTTTATAATATTATTTTTATCTACAATAATTACATCACTATCAAATTTATGTGCTGTTTTATGAGAAAAAATTTTATTTTCATTTTTGTATTTATTTAAAAACCTAGAAAAATTTATGTCAAAAAAAATATCCAAATAAATTAATATAAAGTTTTTTTCTAAAAATTTAATATTTTTTATTAAAGATCCACCCGATCCAAGTCCAGGTTTTTCGGAGATTATTTTTGGTTTATATTTTTTATTCTTAAAGTATCTTTGAAAATAATGAACGTGACTTTTATTTGAAATTATAACTAATTTTTTATGAAGATTATATTTTTTTAAATTTTCATATTGGTAGTCTATGATGGGTTTGCCTTTTAATTTGAGAAAACATTTGGGTTTATTAATAGTAAAGGGATATAGACGAGATCCTACTCCACCTGACTGAAGTATAACTTGCATTAATAATAGTTTATACTATTTTATTCTAATGAACAGTTCATATTTGCCAAATTATTTAAATGAATTAAAAAATCTTATTTCAAATAATTTTAATTTAAATTTAATCCAAAAATTAATTTTAGTATTAAAAAAAATTAAAAAAAAAAATAAAATAATGATATTTGGAAATGGTGGAAGCGCTGCAATAGCAAACCATTTTATGACAGATATGTCAAAAAATACCAATATAAAGTGCATAAGTTTGAGTGATGCTTCTTTGATCACTTGTTTGGCCAATGATTATGGTTACGAAAATCTGAACCAAAAATATATTGAATATTGTGGAAATTCTGGGGACGTCCTTATTGCTATATCTTCAAGCGGCGAGTCCAAAAATATGATTAATGCTTGCAAAAAAGCAAAAAAATTAAAGTTTAGTAGAATAATAACTCTTACAGGTTTTAAAAAAAACAACACTCTTTCCAAAATGGGAAATATTAACTTTTGGGTTAATAGCAAAAATTATAATCTCATAGAGAATACCCATCAGGTTTATCTTTTATCAACAATTGATTTATTAACTAAAAAAAAATTTTAAATTTTTTTAAAAAATGTAAGTTGAAATTGGTGGGCCCGCCAGGACTCGAACCTGGGACCAATACATTATGAGTGTACTGCTCTAACCAACTGAGCTACAGGCCCAAAATTAATTATTTAATTATATCATTTTTCAATAGTTATCAATTAAAGTTAAAAATTGAATGGTGGGCCGTGTTGGTTACGCTCCAACTACCCCTGCAATGTCAATGCAGTACTCTACTATTGAGCTAACGGCCCTGCCTAACTTTCTAAGAAACTTTTTAATTGTTTAGATCTGCTTGGGTGCTTTAATTTTCTAAGCGCTTTAGCTTCAATTTGTCTTATTCTTTCCCTAGTAACTGAAAATTGAAGTCCTACCTCTTCTAAAGTATGATCAGTATTCATTCCTACACCAAATCTCATTCTTAGTACTCTTTCTTCTCTAGGAGTTAAAGTTGATAATATTTTTGTTGTTGCTTCGCTTAAATTAGATTTTATTGCTTGCTCTAATGGCGCAAGCGCTTTTGTATCTTCTATAAAATCTCCCAAACTGCTATCTTCTTCGTCTCCAACGGGTTTTTCTAGAGAAACAGGTTCTTTTGAAATTTTAAGAACTTTTCTAACTTTATCTAAAGGCATTCTTAATTTTTTTGCTAACTCTTCAGGAGTGGCTTCTCTTCCGAATTCACTTAAAATTAATCTTTGAGTTCTTACTATCTTGTTTATTGTTTCAATCATGTGTACTGGAATTCTTATTGTTCTAGCTTGGTCTGCAATAGATCTTGTAATAGCTTGTCTAATCCACCAGGTAGCATATGTAGAAAATTTATAGCCTCTTCTATATTCAAATTTATCGACGGCTTTCATTAGCCCTATGTTTCCTTCTTGAATAAGGTCTAAAAATTGCAAACCTCTATTGGTATATTTTTTAGCAATTGAAATAACAAGTCGAAGGTTTGCTTCTACCATTTCTTTCTTAGCAATTCTTGACTCTTTCTCTCCTTTTTGAATTCTGCTTACTAATTTTTTAAAATCAGTAACAGAAATGCCAAGCTTATTACTAATTTCGACTAGTCTCTCTCTTATATTTTTGAACTCTATTTTATTTTTTTGAAAAAATTGTTTCCATGTAGCATTGGTATCTAAAAAAAATTTTAAGTTTGGATTAATTTCATTGCCAACATAGAATTTTATAAACTCATTTCTAGAAATATTATTGTCCAAAGCCAATCTTAACAAATTGCCTTCAAGAGATATGATTTTTTTGTTATAAGTGTAATGTTTTTGCACCAATTCTTCTAATACTGAAGGAGATAACTGTAATGATTTTATTTTTGTTAATATCTCTTTAATAATTTTTTGGCTACTTCTTTCTTTTGCTGGAAAAAAATTGGTAGAATTCAAAATGCATTGTAATTTTTCCTTTTGGTGCTTAATAAGCTTGTTATAGTTCTTACTTAATTTCGAAACTGTTTGTAAAACTTTTGGCTTAATTTCATTTTCCATCGCAGCTAAAGTAGGGTTAAATTCATCTTCATTTTCTTCTGGACTTACTGATTTATCGTTTTTTTTTTCTTTTGAATCGTCAGATGATTTTTTCTTCTTGTTATTATCATCCGCGGTATCATACTCCATGTAGTTTGTATCAATATCAATAATTTCTCTAACTAAAATTTCATCATTCTGTAGTTTGTTGTCCCATTCAAAAAATTGTTGTGCGGTAATGGGACTTTGGGACAATGCATTGAGCATGACATCTTTTCCTGCTTCAATTCTTTTTGCTATTGCAATTTCACCTTCTCTGGATAAAAGCTCAACACCACCCATCTCCCTTAGGTACATTCTTATAGGATCGTCGCTCTTTTCTATTGTTTTGCCATCATCTTTTAAGGAACTATCTTTTTTTCTTAAAACTTTATAATCAGATTTTTTTTCAACCAAAATTATTTTGTCATTTAAAATATGAATGAATGCTTGTGTAAGATTTTCTTGGCTAAGATTTCTTTTTCCTAAAGATTTACTAAGTTCTTCATAAGTGATAAAACCTCTATGGACTCCTCTGCCCATCAATCTTGCAAATGATTTTGTAATTATTCTTTCCACAATAATAAAGTCCGGAAGACTTATATAATGCTAAATATAAAAAAATCCATGTCTAATTTAGATGATTTAGTTGATATTTTGTAATTTTTTTTTCTCTTTCAGCTCTCTTATTTCGTTAAAAGTGCTTTCGCTTAAATCTTCAGAAAATTTCGATTCTAATTCCTCTATTCTTATTTCCAACTCATGATTTTTTAGATCACGAGAAAATTCTTCTAATAATTCAAATATTTTTTGTTGATCATTTTTATAATTATTTAGAATATGTTTTATTGATGCAAATTTAAATATTCTATCAACTACTTGATTATCTAAATTGAGATCGCTGAGTGTAGGTTTTTCCCAAGATTTTAGTTTAGATAAAATAGCCTCAAAAATTACTTTATTTTCATTAGTAAAAAATCTTATATTTTCAATTAAATGAATATTTTCTTGAAAGATATCTAGATTATTCATTATTAAGTATAAAAGTGAAAATTCTTTTAACTCTATTGTGCTTAAAGATTTGGTTTCATTAAAATGTTTTTGGGTAGATTTTAAAGATTTATTATTTTTTGTAAAAAATTGTTTTTTTTTTACATTGGAATGAGGAGTAAGCAATGAAACTCTTTCTAGAAAATACTCCAAAACATATTTTTTAATAAATTCATCCTTAATAGTATTTGCAGTTGATCTTAGTGTTTTTTCAAAAATTGCCATTGATGAAGGATTATTTTCTATTTGTCTTTCATAATGATCAAAAATAAATTGATGAATGAAAATTTTATTCTTCTTGCTAAAATCAATAAAATAATCTTTTCCATTTTTATTTGTAAAACTATCGGGATCCTCATTATCTGGTAAAAATAAAAATGAAATTTGTTTCTCTGGTAGTAATTCTTTAATTGAATTTTCTGCAGCTCTTAATGCTGCTTTATAACCACTTTCATCGCCATCAAAGCATATAATAACATCATCAAAAAATTGATTTAAAATCAAAATTTGTCTATCTGTTAACGAAGTTCCAAGATTAGCAACAACATTTTCAATTCCATTTTTACTCAAACCAACAACATCCATATATCCTTCAACTAGATAAACATGATCAATTTTATTAGAAAATTTTCTTGCAATATCCAAATTATATAAATTTGATCCTTTTTTAAAAAAAGGGGTTTCTGAGGAGTTTATATATTTTGCTAAATAATTATTATTCTGAATTATTCTGCCGCCTAATCCAATAGGTTGTCCTGAAATATTATTTATTGGAAAAATAATTCTATCTCTAAATCTTTCAACATAAATATTTTTCTTTTCATCTAAATAGAAAAGGCCAGTTGCAATTAAAGTTTTTTCATCAAATCTTTTTATTAATTTTTCATAAAGATTAGGTTTTTTTTCTACATATCCAATCTTAAATTTATTAACCTCTTCTCTTGATAGCTTTCTGTTTTTTAAATATTCTCTGGCAATATTTGAATATTCATTTTTTAAAAGGTTTTCATGATAAAATTGAACATATTGATTAAAAATTGAAGAATAATTTTGCCAGCTTTTTTCTCTTTCAAGATCTTTCTTTGAAAAAGAATATGGCCGCATGCCTGCTAGGTTTGCAAGAAATTTTACAGATTCTCCAAATTTTAAATTTTGAGTTTTCATAACAAAATCAAAAATATTTCCATGCTCAGATGTGCTAAAACAATGATAAAAACCTTTTTCATCATTTACTGTAAAAGATGGTGTTTTTTCTATTTTAAAGGGTGACAAGCCCACAAACTCTTTGCCTCTTTTTTTTAATTGAACTGTTTTTGATACAACACTTGAAACTTTTAGTCGAGTTTTTATTTCATCTAAATATTCTTTAGGATATTTCATTTTTTATTAAGTATCTCTTTTAAGTAAGAGCCTGCTTTTGAAAAATCTACAGTATCTAAATAATCTTTTTTTAATGCTCCCATTACTTTTCCCATGTCTTTGATTGACGATGCATTTAATTTTTTAATTATTTCATTACAGATATTTTTTGTTTCTTCTTCGCCTAATTGTCTTGGTAGAAAAGCTGATATTATTTCATGCTCTTTTTGCTCAACTACTAATAAGTCTTGTCTGTTGTTTTTTTTATATATTTCGATTGATTCGTCTCTTTGCTTTATCATTTTTTTTAAAAGTTTTTTAATATCCTCGTCGTCAGTTTTCTTTTTATTTGGGCCCGATCTATTAACTATATCAATATCCTTAATTGAGGATAAAATTAACCTATAGGTTGATATTTGAACCTTATCTTTAGATTTTACAGAATTATTATAATTAGTTTCGATTTTTTCCTTTAAAGACATTTTTTTAATCTACTGCAAAGATAAAATTCTTCAAAAGAAAAATTTTTTTTAAATTTTTTTATTAGAGATGTTGCAGTAATTAGGGTTTTATTGTATTAACCTTTAACTTATGGGTTGTAATTGATCAAAAAAGCAAAAAAAATTAGCTCAAAAAAATTCACACAATTACCCACAGGCGTTTTAGTTCTTGAAAACAAGGTTGTTTTTAAAGGAATTGGCATTGGCTATCAGGGCTCAGCAACAGGAGAAATTTGTTTCAACACTTCATTTACGGGATATCAAGAAATTATTTCTGATCCTTCTTATGCAGGACAAATTATTAATTTTACTTTTCCACACATTGGAAATGTGGGCATCAATAAAGAAGATAATGAGTCAGATAAAATTTGGACAAAAGGAGTTATTTTTAATACGGAAATAACTAATCCCTCAAACTACAGATCGTTAAAAAAACTAGATACATGGCTGAAAAAAAATAAAATAGTAGGCATAACAGGATTAGATACAAGAAGCTTAACTAATTTCATTAGAGATAAAGGGGCTCCCAAAGGAACAATTTCTAACAATAATAAAGGTAATTTTAACCTAAAAAAATTAACTAATAGCTCTGTCAAATGGCCTGGATTAAAAGGTCTTGATTTAGCTAAGACAGTTACAACCAAAAAAAAATACATATGGAAAGGATTTAAAACTTGGAAAAAAGAAAAAGGTTTTGAAAAAAACAAAAAAAAAATACATAAAATTATTGCTATTGATTATGGAATTAAAAAAAATATTTTAAGGTATTTTTCTAATTTTAATTGTGAAGTAATTGTTGTTCCTTGTAATCTTGAAGCTAAAGAGATCGTTAAATTAAAACCTGATGGAATTTTTTTATCAAACGGTCCTGGTGACCCTGCTGCAACTGGAAGATATGCAATAAATACAATTCAAAAATTAATGAAAGCAAATATTCCAATATTTGGCATATGTCTTGGGCACCAATTGTTAGCTTTGGCACTCAAAGCAAAGACCAAAAAAATGAAATTGGGTCATAGAGGCGCAAATCATCCAGTAAAAAATCTAATTAATAATAAAGTTGAAATAACAAGCCAAAATCATGGGTTTGAAATAGTTAAAGAAACCTTGCCAAAAAATATTGAGGTAACTCATAAATCTTTGTTCGATAATTGCATAGAAGGGATAAAATTAAAAAAAAGACCTATTTTTTCTGTTCAGTATCATCCCGAGTCAAACCCTGGCCCACAAGATAGTCACTATTTATTTAATCAATTTATTAATGAGATAAAAAAAAATGCCAAAAAGAAAAGATATTAAAAAAATCCTGGTAATAGGAGCTGGGCCAATAATTATTGGCCAAGCTTGTGAATTTGATTATTCTGGAACCCAAGCTTGCAAAGCATTAAAAGATGAGGGCTACAAAGTAATTTTAATAAATTCTAATCCCGCAACAATTATGACAGATCCAGGTGTCGCAGATAAAACTTATATTGAGCCAATAACAATAGAAGTTTTAGAAAAGATTTTAATAAAAGAAAAACCTGATGCAATTTTACCAACCATGGGTGGACAAACTGCATTGAATTTAGCAATAAAAGCAGAAAAAATTGGATTGCTGAAAAAATATAAAATTGAACTAATAGGGGCAAACTCAAAAGCTATTTCTAATGCTGAAGATAGAAAAAAATTTAGAAAAAACATGTCTGACATTGGATTGAATCTACCAAAATCAGAAATAATCAACAAAGTTAAACAAACCAAAAAATGCTTAAATAAAGTTGGATTGCCTGCAATTATTAGGCCCGCTTTTACGCTTGGCGGGCTTGGAAGCAGTATAGCCAAAAGTAGAAAAGAATTTTTCAAAAGTGTTAGGAGGGGGCTTGATGCATCTCCAGTAAATCAAGTTCTAGTAGAAGAATGCTTAGAAGGCTGGAAGGAATTTGAAATGGAAGTTGTAAGAGATAAAAAAGACAACTGTATAATTATATGCTCTATTGAAAATTTAGATCCTATGGGAATTCATACTGGAGATTCTATTACCATAGCACCGGCCTTAACTCTAACAGATAAGGAGTATCAGATTATGAGGAATGCTTCTATTGCCTGTTTGAGAAAAATTGGCGTGGAAACAGGAGGTTCTAATGTTCAATTTGCCATCAATCCAAAAAATGGAAGAATGGTTATTATAGAAATGAATCCTAGAGTTTCTAGATCTTCTGCGCTTGCATCAAAAGCAACGGGTTTCCCTATAGCGAAGGTAGCAGCAAAATTAGCCATTGGATATACGCTTGATGAATTAAAAAATGAAATTACCAAAGTTACTCCCGCATCTTTTGAACCAACAGTAGATTATGTGGTTACTAAAATTCCAAGATTTACTTTTGAAAAATTTTCTACTTCTCCTGCAATATTAGGTACTTCAATGAAATCGGTTGGAGAAGCTATGGCAATCGGTAGAAACTTTAAAGAATCTCTTCAAAAAGCATTGGCCTCTTTAGAAATCGGTTTTTCAGGTTTAGACAGAATTTTTGATTTAAATAAAAAAGAAATTGAAAAAAAATTAAAGATTAATATTCCAAATAAAATTTTGTTAATTGGAGAAGCAATACGTAAAAAAATTAAACTAAAAAAAATATATAAATTATCAAAAATTGACCCTTGGTTTTTAGAACAAATTAAAGAAATTGTTAATGAGGAAAGTAAAATTTCTATAAAAGGTTTGCCTAAAAACTTTAATGAATTTAATAGAATTAAGTCAATAGGATTTTCGGATAAAAAATTATCTCAACTGACTGGTTTAAAAGAAAAAATTGTTAGAAGAAAGAGATTAGCTTTAAATGTTTTGCCAGTATTCAAAAAAGTGGATACTTGTGCAGCTGAATTTAAATCTTTTACACCCTATATGTATTCGACATATCAAAGAAATTTTACTCTAAATACAGAATGTGAAGCAAAGCCATCGTCAAAAAATAAAGTTATTATTTTGGGGGGCGGACCTAATAGAATTGGTCAAGGAATAGAATTTGATTACTGTTGTTGTCAGGCCAGTTTTGCTTTGAAAGAAGCAAAATATGAAGCAATAATGATTAATTGTAATCCTGAAACCGTCTCAACTGATTATGACACAAGCGATAGATTATACTTCGAACCCTTGATTGAAGAGTATGTTCATAACATAATATTAAAAGAAAAATCCAATGGTAATTTATTGGGAATAATTGCTCAATTTGGAGGGCAAACGCCGATTAAATTAGCAAAATTCCTTTATGAAAATTCATTTCCGATTTTAGGAACTCAGTATTCTTCGATTGATCTTGCTGAAGATAGAGACAGATTTAGAAAACTTTTAATTAAATTAAAATTAAAACAAGCTGAAAGTGGTATTGCAAAATCTTATAATCAAGCAATTAAAATTGCCGAAAAAATTGGTTTACCTTTAGTTGTTAGGCCATCATATGTTTTGGGAGGCAGGGCTATGGAAATAGTTCACGAAAAAAACCAACTAAAAAATTTTGTGGAAGAAGCATTTAAAGCTGCAGAAAACAATCCAATATTAATTGACAAATTTATTAATAACGCAATGGAAGTCGATGTTGATGCAATTTCTGACGGCAATGAGGTGTTTGTTGCAGGTATAATGCAACACATTGAAGAAGCTGGTATTCACTCGGGTGACTCGGCATGTTGCATACCTCCAATAGCTATTAAAGAAAAATTAATTGTCGAAATTAAAAATCAAACAAAAAAATTAGCATTAGCTTTAAAAATAAAAGGTTTTATGAATGTGCAGTTTGCAATAAAAAATGATGAAATTTATATAATTGAAGTTAACCCAAGAGCAAGTAGAACTGTTCCTTTTGTTTCAAAGGCAAAGGGAATTCCTTTAGCTAAAATAGCTTCAAGAATAATGGCAGGAGAAAGATTATCAAAATTTAATTTGATAAATAAAAATAAGAACATGTATGCAGTAAAAGAAGCTGTTTTTCCATTTAACAAATTTCCAAATGTTGATGTGCTGTTAGGTCCTGAAATGAAATCTACAGGAGAGGTAATGGGAATAGATGAAGATTTTGGACTTGCATTTGCAAAAAGTCAAATTTCTTCAGGAAATTCATTGCCAACAAAAGGATTGGCATTTATTTCTTTAAAAGATAAGCATAAAAATGAAGGAGTGGATTTAGCAAAAAAACTTGTCCAGTTAAACTTTGCATTATGCGGTACTGAAGGTACTGCAAATGCATTAAGAAGAAATGGAATAAAATGCAAAAAAGTGAAAAAAGTAAGTGGAGGATCTCCGCATATTGTTGATATATTAAATGCAAAAAAAATTGCTCTAGTGATCAATACTGGTGGGGGCAAACGCAAATATAGAGTTCAAGATTCAACTTCATTAAGAAGAGCATCATTAATTAATAAAGTTCCATATTGTACAAATATGTCTACCGCTTACGCTTGCTTGGAAGCTATCAAATCTCTTAAATCAAAAAAAATAAATGTTAAAGCTATTCAAAATATCTTTAGTTAATCAACTGGCCAATCAGTATTAAAAGTCACATAATTAACTAATAGGCTTCTTCTTTCTCTTTTAATCATTTTTTTTTCCATACCATGCCAAGTATTTGGTCCACTTGAAAAAAAATACCCATAATTGTGTCTATAGGGGACAGTTTTAATTTTTGTTAAATTATTATCGTAGAAATCAGTTCCCAATTCTTCACTTTCTTCCATTTTGTTCACAAAAAGCAAACATGATAGCAACTTTTCTTTAATATCGCAGTGAGGTTTGAGCCAGAATCCTTCTCTGTCGCAAATAATCTCTACTCTAACATGGGCTTTTGATAAATCTTTATTAATTAATTTTGAAATTTTTTGATGAGTTTCCTTGGATTGCAATTCTTTAATAAATTTTTTCAGATATGGAAAATTATTTGAATTATTCTTATTTATAAAACATCTAAATTTTAATGCTTGTCCTCCAGAAGCAATGCCTTCTCTGAACTTTCCTTCACCACCATCAATTGCTCTGGTGCCATCATATTTTAATTGATGATCGGCTGGATTTGCTACATTAGCATTTGCTATTTCTTCTATAGCGCCATTAGCAAGGGGTTCATTTAACTCCCAATGTGCAAATGGTTTTTCAAATTTTTTTGAATTATTAATTAATGAATTTAAAAAAAACATTTCGCTTGTTTGTCGTTTAATTCTAAATATATTTGATATAAATCAAAATCTAACAGTAATTTTTTTTTTGATTTTTGCAGCCACTCTATTAGTTTCATCTAAAGGTTTATAACTCCAATTTTCTATATTACCACCTAAATCTCTAATAATATTTAATTCTTTAAATAATTTTCTGAAACTCTGAAATCTATAATCATTTTTTGAAGCAGGAATTTGTGCCACATAAATTGGCTTGCCAGTTAAAGCTGATTCGGAAATCATTGAACTCGAATCACAAGTTACTACAATAAACTTAGATAGCGATAGACTTGATAAATATGCTTTTTTGTCAATGCTATCTATAACCAACTGTTCAGATCCAAAATAATTTTTTGCTAGTTCTATAACTTCAATAGGTGTTCGCATTGAAGGTATAACTATAAGTTGTAGATTTTGCTTACTTACATTCTCGCTTACCAACAAAAATATTTTTTGAATATTCTCTCTAGTGTATTGATAATATTTATTAGGACCTCCCAAAATCAAAGTTAAAATATCTTTGTTTCTATCTATCTTGTTTTCTAAATAATGTTTATTTTGATCAATTTCTTCTAGAGTTAAATAGTGAATTGCTCCTCTTGTTGAAATTACATTTTCTCCCTTAAGATTGTCATGATCTGGGGCAACCACTACATCAAAATTTTCAAGCGAAATTTTTGGATCTTGAACGTGTATGTTAAATATTTTTTTTTCGGAATTTTTCTTTAAAAAGATTGAAGGAATAACGCTTTTTCGACCACATGAAATTATTACATCAAAATCTTTTTCAATTTCATTATTAAAAACAAATTTTTTAACAGGAGTAAGTTTAGAAGGTATAAATTTCCAAAAGCTATTTAATTCAATTTTTTCGTGAAAATAATTTAAATCCAGTGCTTTTGCCAAACCTTCTGCTTGACTTATCATTCCGTGCATTCCTTCAGTTAATATTAACCCTTTTAATTTAGTCATGAATTACTATATAGCTTTGATATGAACCAAAATCCAACGAAACACACAAAAGTGTTAATAATTGGATCGGGTCCTGCTGGATACACTGCCGCTGTCTATGCAGCAAGAGCAATGCTTAAACCTATTATGGTTTTGGGAATTGAGCCAGGAGGACAATTAACAACTACAACTGATGTAGAAAATTACCCTGGATTTGCAAAAGTAATCCAAGGACCGTGGTTAATGGAACAGATGCGAGATCAAGCTAAGGCAGTAGGTACAGAAATGATTGAAGATCATATTTCATCAGTAAATTTAAAATCTAAACCATTTGAAGCTGTAGGAGATGGCGGTCAAAAATATACCGCTGATTCAATTATAATTTCAACAGGTGCTCAAGCAAAATGGTTAGATATTGAGTCTGAGCAAAAATTTAGAGGATTTGGAGTTTCCGCATGTGCAACATGTGATGGTTTTTTCTTTAAAGATAAAATAGTAGCTGTTGTAGGCGGAGGAAATGCAGCTGTAGAAGAGGCAATGTTTCTTACAAAATTTGCATCAAAAGTACATTTAATTCATAGAAGAGATTCTTTAAGAGCAGAAAAACTACTTCAAAAAAAATTAATGGAAAATAAAAAAATTGAAATTATTTGGGATAGCGTTGTTGAAGAAGTCATTGGTGATAAAGAGCCAAAAAACGTCAAAGGATTAAAAATTAAGAATGTAAAAACAAATAAAATTGAAGAATTAAAGATAGATGGCTTATTTATTGCTATTGGACATGACCCGGCAACACAATTATTTAAGGATCAATTAAATATGGATAAAGAAGGTTATTTAATAACAAAACCAGACTCAACTGAAACAAATATACCAGGAGTTTTTGCTGCTGGAGATGTAAAAGACAAGATTTTTAGACAAGCTGTTACTGCTGCTGGAATGGGATGTATGTCCGCTCTTGAAGTAGAAAAATATTTATCTTCAAAAAATTAGCCTATACTTTCACAAAAAGATTTAATTCTATCCATTGCAACTTTCAATTTTTCCATAGAAGTGGCATAAGAAATTCTGAAATAGCCATCTAAACCAAAAGCAGATCCTTGAACAACAGCAACATTTGCTTTTTCTAATAGCTTTTCAACAAATTCTGAATCTGTTTTTAATTTTGTTTTTTTACCTAATAATTTTTTACAGCTTGGAAATACATAAAAAGCTCCATTTGGTTTTAAACAACTAATGCCTTTAATTTTATTTAAGCTATTAAATACAAAATCTCGTCTTTCTTTGAAAGCATCTGATCTTTCTTGAATAAAATCTTGATTGCCATTTAATGCTTCTACTGCAGCAGCCTGACTAATGGACGAAGGGTTAGAAGTAGATTGAGATTGAATTTTTCCAATTGCTTTAATTATGTCTTTGGAGCCTGCTGCATACCCTATTCTCCACCCTGTCATGGCATAAGATTTGCTTACTCCATTCATGGTAAGCGTTCTATCTTTAAGCATAGAAATTTGAGCAATAGTAAAGAAATTAAAATTATCATATTTAATATGCTCGTAAATATCATCGCTTAGAATATGTACTTTTTTATTTTTTAATAAAACCTTGGCTAAATTTTCTATTTCGTCTTTAGCGTATCCTGCCCCTGTTGGATTTGATGGAGAGTTCAAAATTAACCATTTAGTTTTTTTTGAAATAGCTTTTTTAAGCTTTTTAGCTGTTAATTTAAAACCATCTTTTTCATCACATTTAACAATTTTTGGTTTTCCTCCTGCAAGCAAAACCATATCCGGATAAGACACCCAAAAAGGCGCGGGAATTATAACTTCATCACCTTTATTTAAAGTTGCCATGAAGGCATTATAAAGAACTTGCTTTCCACCCGTTCCGACAGTTATCTGGTCAGTTGTGTAATCTAAATTATTTTCTCTTTTGAACTTATCAACAATTGCTTTTTTTAATTCTGGAGTTCCATCAACAGCAGTATATTTAGTATCTCCATCTTTAATCGCTTTTATTGCAGCATCTTTAATGTTGTCTGGTGTATCAAAATCAGGCTCGCCTGCGCCCAATCCAATTACATCTTTGCCAGCAGCTCTTAATTCTCTAGCTTTTTGAGTTACTGCAATAGTGGGCGACGGTTTTATTCTTTTTAAACTGTCAGATATAATGCTCATTGAAAAATATTATTATTCTAATACCTTGTTTACTTTATGCAAAATACTTATCAAGATTTAATTACAGATATTCAAAGTAAAAACCCAAAAATAAGTGGAAAAATTGAAGGTGGTAAAAAATTTAAACTTATAACAAATTTTAAACCTGCTGGTGACCAGCCAGAAGCAATAAAAAAATTAGTTAATAACGCAAATAAAGGTGAATTTAGTCAAGTTCTTCTAGGAGTCACAGGTTCTGGAAAAACTTTTACAATGGCAAAAGTAATAGAACAAACTAATAGACCCGCTTTAATCTTGGCCCCCAATAAAACATTGGCTGCTCAACTTTATGGCGAAATGAAAACTTTTTTTCCAGATAATGCTATTGAGTATTTCGTTTCTTATTACGATTATTACACGCCTGAAGCTTATGTTCCTAGGTCAGATACTTATATTGAAAAAGAAGCTTCTATAAATGAACAAATAGATCGCATGAGACATTCGGCGACAAGATCGCTATTAGAAAGAGACGATGTTTTAATAGTTGCAAGTGTATCATGTATTTACGGACTAGGCTCAGTTGAGGCTTACAGTAAAATGACCTTAACTCTTCAAAAAAATTCTAAATATAATAGAGAACAAATTATAAAATCACTGGTTAATTTACAATATAAGAGAAATGATCAAAATTTTTATAGAGGAACTTTTAGAGCTAGAGGAGAATATTTAGAAATTTTTCCTTCACATTTAGAAGATCGCGCTTGGAGATTAAGTTTATTCGGTGATAAATTAGAAAAAATAGAAGAATTCGATCCTTTGACTGGAGATCGTGTTAAAGATTTAAAATTAATTAAAATATATGCTAATAGCCATTACATAACGCCAAAGCCAACCATTGAACAAGCAATAATAAATATAAAAAAAGAATTAGAGGTAACTCTTAAAAAACATAAAGAACAAAATAAATTGCTTGAAGCACAACGTTTAGAAGAACGAACTAAATTTGATTTGGAAATGATTGGAGCAACTGGATCTTGTGCTGGAATAGAAAACTACTCTAGATTTTTATCTGGAAGAAAACCTGGTGAACCACCTCCTACCCTATTTGAATATTTTCCAGATAATACTCTAATATTTGTAGATGAATGTCATGTGACTATTCCTCAGCTAAATGGAATGTTTAAAGGCGATAGATCAAGAAAAAGTACTCTTGCAGAATATGGTTTTAGACTACCTTCTTGCGTGGATAACAGGCCACTTAAATTTGAAGAATGGAATATGATGAGAACCCAAACAATTTTTGTTTCTGCTACACCAGGACCATGGGAGTTAGAACAAGTAAAAGGAAAATATATTGATCAAGTAATTAGACCAACTGGATTAATTGATCCGCCTGTAGAGGTTAGGCCTGCAAAAAACCAGGTAGATGATTTAATGCATGAATGTAAAAAAACCATTGAAAAAAAATATAGAGTTCTAGTTACAACTTTAACAAAGAGGATGGCCGAAGACTTAACAGAATATCTTCACGAAAATGGAATTAAAGTTAGATATATGCACTCTGATATAGACACACTTGAAAGAATTGAAATTATGAGAGACTTAAGAATGGGTGTATTTGATGTTCTTGTAGGTATCAATCTTTTGAGAGAAGGATTAGATATACCAGAGTGTGCATTGGTTGGAATTTTAGATGCTGATAAAGAAGGTTTTTTAAGATCAGAAAGATCTTTAATTCAAACAATTGGAAGAGCGGCAAGAAACTTGGATGGTAAAGTTATTTTGTATGCTGATAAAAAAACTAATAGCATTAATAAAGCTATTCAAGAAACAGACAGAAGAAGAAATATTCAATTAAAATACAACAAAAAAAATAATATTAGCGCAACAACAATAAAGAAAGAGATAAGTGATATATTAGAAAGTATTTATGAAAAAGATTATATAAAAGTAAATACTGATGAAAATATTAGAGGAAATCTAAAAAAACATCTAAAAGCTCTAAACAAAAAAATGAAGGAATCTGCGTCAAATCTAGAATTTGAAGAAGCTGCAAAAATAAGAGATGAGATTAGAAAACTTGAAAGTACTGAATTAGAGATTACACTTAACCCTAAAGTAAAACAGTACAATCTGAATAATAAAATTTATCCAAAAGGAAGATCGACTATGGGTATGCCGGGAACAAGAGCAAAAAAAGGAAAGAAAAAGTGGAAGCAAATAAAATAATTATAACGGGTGGAGCCACAAGAATTGGTGCAGCAATTGCAAAAAAGTTATCTGGTCCTGGAGTAGAGATCATAATTCATTATAACAAATCTAAAGCAATTGCAGAAAAATTAAAAAAAGAATTATCAAAAAATTTAACAAAAGTATATTTAGTCAAAGGAGATCTAAGCAAAGAAAATGATTTAAAAAAAGTAGTTAAATTTTGTAAAAGAAAATTAAAATATTTTGACTGTTTGATAAACAATGCTTCATTGTTTGAAAATGATAAATTAGAAAATTTTACTACTAATGGCTGGGGACGTCATTTAAGAACTAACTTAAGAGCACCTGCACTACTATCAAAAGAATTTGCAAAAAATATAAGAGGAAAAAATAATAATATTATTAATATTATTGATCAGAGAGTTTTTAAATTGACGCCATTTTTCTTTTCATACACAATAAGTAAGACTGGTCTTTATACTTTGACTAAAACTAGCGCTATAAGCTTAGCCCCCAAAATAAGGGTAAATGGAATTGCTCCAGGACCAACACTCAAAAATAAAAGACAAAGTAAAAAACATTTCAAAAAACAATATTCAGCTACCCCTTTAAAAAAACAAGTTAATGTCTCAGAAATTTGCAATGCTGTTGACTTTTTTATTAAAAACAGATCGATTACTGGTCAAGTACTAGCAGTTGATAGTGGACAAAATTTAAACTGGCAAACACCTGACATTATTAGGACGAAGGAATGAAAAAAAATAATCTTAAAATTGTTAAAATAGATAAGAATAAAAACTTATTTAATTATGAGAAAAAAATTCTTATTAAAGATTTAACTTTAGATTTAAAGCTAGGTTATTACGATTTTGAAAAGGACAAACCACAAAAAGTAAAATTTACATTAGAAGTAAATTATAGAGATAAAAAACCAACTAACGATAAAGATTTAAAATCAATAGTTAATTACGATAAAATAGTAAGGCTAATCAAAAAATTAGTAAAAAATAAGCATTATAACTTTCTTGAAACATTGGCCGAAGATGTTTTTGATGAGATATTTAAAGATAAAAGAATTGATAAAATATCTCTTCAAATAGAAAAATTGGAAATTATGAAAGACTGTTCATCAGTTGGGATACAAATTTCTAAAAAAAGAAGCCATGAAAAGATCTGATCTTGGAAAAGAAATAATTAAAAAAGAACTCCCACTAATACCCAAAAGCCCTGGAGTTTATAGAATGATAAATCATAAAGACAATGTTCATTATGTTGGAAAAGCAAAAAATCTACCTAATAGACTTAAAAGTTATGTGTCAAAAAAGAACCATATTATTAGAACTGAAAGAATGCTCGCCCAAACTCACAAAATAGAAATCACAACAACCTCTAATGAAAGTGAGGCTTTGCTTCTGGAAGCAAATTTAATAAAAAAATTTAGACCAAAGTTTAATATTTTGCTTAAAGACGATAAATCTTTTCCGTTTATATATATTGGAAACAAAAATAAGTGGCCTCAACTAGCTAAACATAGGGGTAAAAAAAATAAAAATGGTTTTTATTTTGGTCCCTTTGCTTCGGCGGGTTCAGCAAATTGGACGATCAAAATGCTTCAAAAAATATTTCAAATCAGAGTTTGCGATGAAAGTACATTTAAAAATATTAAACGTCCTTGTATTTTGTATCAGATAAAAAGATGTTCAGGACCATGTGTTGAATATGTTGATGAAGCTGAATACAAAAACTCAGTTGAAGATGCAATAAAATTTGTATCTGGAAAATCAAGAGAAATTCAAAAAAATCTGTCCAAACAAATGGAAGAGGCAAGTGAAAAACTAGATTTTGAAAAAGCTTCAGTACTTAGAGATAGAATTAAATCACTAAACATAATTCAATCTTCTCAAAAAATTAATGAAGCCAACTTAATAGATGCTGACGTAATTGCAGCATATAAAGAATCTGGCAAAACTTGTATTCAAGTATTTTTCTACAGATCTAAACAAAACTGGGGAAATCAATCATATTTTCCTAAACATGACCCTGACCAAAATATTTCTGAAATCATGTCTTCATTTCTAATGCAGTTTTATGAGAATAAAAGTGTTCCAAAATTGGTTATCTTAAACCATGAAATTAAAGATAAAAAATTAATTGAAAAAACTTTAAGTTCAAAAGAAAATAAAAATATTTCTATTAAAATTGCAAAAAAAGGGTCTAAAGAAAATGTAGTTTCTCTTGCAGAAAAAAATGCAAAAGAATCTTTAAATAGAAAGCTTTACGAAACAAATAATAATAAAAATTTATTTAAAGGAATAAATCAAAAATTCAATATTAAAAATAACATAAATCTAATTGAGGTTTATGATAATAGCCACATCCAAGGAACAAATAGTGTTGGTGCAATGATTACTTTCGGGAAAGAAGGATTTATAAAAAAAAGATATAGAAAATTTGATATTAAAACAAAAAGTGCTGAAAAAGACGATTATGCAATGCTTAAAGAGGTCTTGAGTCGAAGGTTTAAAAGAGCTTTGCTTGAAAAAGACAATTATTTATCTCTTCCTGATCTTTTATTAATTGATGGTGGAAAAGGACACTATTCTTCTGCTAGATATATCTTGTGTAAATTCGGTTTATATGACTTACCAATAATTGCTATCGCAAAAGGAAAATTTAGAAATAGAGGTAATGAGACTTTTTTTCATAATAAAAAAACCTTTAAATTTGAAAAAAATGACCCAACGCTTTTCTTTTTACAAAGATTAAGAGATGAAGCACACAGGTTTGCCATTAGCGTGCATAGAGCCAAAAGAAAAAAAAATATCACTAAATCTCTATTGGATCAAATTGAAGGTATTGGTTCTATAAGAAAAAGAGCTTTATTAAATCATTTTGGATCTGCAAGAGCAGTGGGATCTGCTAGTTTTGAAGAAATAAAATTAGTTGAAGGTGTTGAAGAAAAAGTAGCAAAAAAGATATATAATTTTTTCCACGAATGAAAATAAAAATACCAAATTATCTTACAATCGGAAGAATTATAATAGTACCTATTTTTGTTATTTCATTTTATCTACCAGGTTTTTATGGAGATATCATTCCCTTTGCTTTGTTTATTATAGCTTCCTTTACTGATTTTTTAGATGGTTTATTAGCCAGAATGTACAAAGAAGAATCAAAACTTGGAGAGCTTCTAGATCCTATAGCTGATAAAATTCTTGTAGCCACTGCCCTAATTTTATTAGTAATGAACGGCACAATTAAAAATTACGAAGTTATAGCCGCAATCATAATTTTAACTAGAGAAATATTGATATCAGGTTTAAGAGAATTTTTAGCAAAAGGAAAAATAAAACTTCCAGTTTCGAACCTTGCTAAATTAAAAACTTTTGTACAAATGTTTTCAATATCAATTTTGCTAACGGGCGAAACAGGAAATAGGATAATAAATTTTCAAGATTATAATGCTCAAACTATTGGAATAATAATATTATGGTTCTCTGCTTTTTTAACATTATATACTGGATATGACTATCTCAGAAAAGGTATCGATCATGCTATATCCGAGGATGAAAAATATTAGGCAGCTTTCTTTTTTCTAACTAACTTTTCATAGCTAGATGACAAATCTAATATTAGATTGCAAACCTTATAAGTGTGCTCGGCAATTTTTGAAATAGGAGTAACTTCTGCTGCAGTTCCAGTTAAAAAGCATCCAACAAAACTAGAAAGTTCACTTGGTAAAATTTTTCTTTCATTTACTTTTATATTTTTTGTTTTTGCTATCTCAATTACTGTTTTTCTGGTTATTCCATCTAAAAAACAATCTGGTGTTGGAGTATGTAAATCTCCATTTTTATCTTTAAAAAAAATATTTGCTCCAGTCGCTTCAGCAACATTTCCTTCATGATCAAGCATTAATGAATCTGAATAACCTTGTCTTTCTGCTTCATGCTTTGAAAGTGTACAGATCATATATAATCCTGCTGCTTTTGTGTCCCATGGAATTGTGTTAGGAGCTGGTCTTCTCCACTTAGAAATATTTAGTTTAATTCCCTCTGTTTTTAATTTTGAATCAAAATATGTTCCCCACTCCCAAGTTGCTATAGCTACATGTATTTTTGTTTGTTGCGCTGAAACAGCCATCATTTCACTTCCTCTCCAAACAAAAGGTCTGACATATCCATTTTTAACATTCTGACATGCAACAATTTTTTTTGTAGCAGTATTTATTTCCTCTTTAGAATAAGGAATTTCAATATCCATTCTTTTTGCTGAATGATAAAGTCTTTCAGTGTGCTCTTCTAATTTAAATATAGATCCATCATAAACTCTTAATCCTTCAAATACACAACTAGCATAATGCAAACCATGACTCAAAACATGTAGTTTGACATCTTGCCAGTCCACAAGATCGTTATTGTACCAAATTTTGCCTTCTCTTTTATCGTAAGATATCATTAGATTTTTTTTACAAAAAAATATCTTTGTATATATAATATGTCAATATAACTTACCAATATGCATGAACTTTTATATTTAAAAGATGACCAGATAAAAGAATTTGTTGAAAAACTCTTTATTGCTTATCGAGAATCCTTCTCTGACACAAAAAATATACTAAATAAACATTCAATAGGTTTGGCGCATCACAAAGCAATTCTTCTTCTTTCTATGTATAATGGCATCACTATTTCTGAATTATTAAAAAAATTAAAGATTACTAAACAAAGCTTAAATAGAATTATTCATGATTTGAAAAAAAATAAATATATTTTTTTCGAAAGGAGCAAAAAGGATACTAGATTAAAACATATTTATCTTACTGAAACTGGAAAAAAATTATTTGACGAAATATTTTTTATTCAAAAAAAAAGAATTCATAAAGCATTGCTCAACTCAAGTTCGAAAGAAGTTTTACACTTTAATAATGTAATAAGTAGAATAATTAATGAAAAAATTTAAAGCACACATATTAATTGTTGACGATGATGATAGAATTAGAGAGCTGGTTAAACAGTATCTTAACAATAATGATTACCTTGTCACAACTGCAAATAATGCGGAAGATGCAAAAAAAAAAGTGGATATTATAAAATTTGATCTAATCGTACTTGATATTATGATGCCTGGACAAAGTGGGCTTGAATTTACTAACAAATACAAGAAAAAAATTGAAACACCAATTATATTACTAACCGCAAAAGGTGAAGCAAGCGATATAATTCAAGGCCTAGAAATAGGGGCAGACGATTACTTAGCAAAACCTTTTGAACCTAAAGAATTAGTTCTAAGAATAAAAAATATATTAGAAAAAACTAAAAACAAAAACCAAAAAAGAGTAGTAAATTTTAGTAATATAAATGTTGATTTAAACAAATTGTTAGTAATTAATAATAATCTAGAATTTAAAATTAATAATACTGAAAAAATTATACTTGAAAAAATGATTAATTCTCCAGGACAAACATTTACTAGAGAAGAAATAGGTAAATTAATTAATTTAGACAAAGAAAGATCTATAGATGTAATAATAACAAGGTTAAGAAAAAAAATTGAAAAAGATCCAAAAAATCCAAAATTTTTACAAACTATAAGAGGAACAGGCTATGTTTTATGGATTGAGTAACTTTCTAAAAAAATTTCTACCAAAGAGATTGTTTTACCGAAGCCTGTTAATTGTTGCTGTTCCAATAATTGGCTTACAACTTATCATTTCCATAGTTTTTTTTGATAGCTTATGGATTAAAACAAATAAAGGTCTGACAAGGGCTTTGGTTGGTGAAATAGATACCATAATTGATATTTACAATAATGAAAAAGTATATAATAAAAAAAAGTTGACAGATCTTTATAATCAAAATTTTAACTTTTCTATTAGATTTTTAGAAAATACAGAACTTCCAGATATAAAAGTAGAAAGATGGTTTAGTCCTATGGATAGAACTTTAAGAAGAGAATTAAAATCAAAAGTTAATAAGTATTGGTTTAATACTACTTCTTACAAAGAAGTAATCGATCTAAGAATTAAGTTTAAAGATGGGGTTTTGCAAATTTTTTTTCCAAAAGAAAGAGTGCAAGTCTCTTCTATTAGAATTTTTGCTTTATGGATAACTTTACCTGCGTTTTTATTGATAGCTGTTGCAATAATTTTTTTAAAAAACCAAACTCGACCAATAATAAAATTAGCTAAAGCATCTGAAAAATTTGGTAGAGGAGAAAATGTTAACGATTTTGTGCCTTCTGGCGCTCTTGAAATTAGACAGGCAGGATATGAATTTGATAAAATGAGAAAAAGGATAATTCGCCATTTAAATCAAAGATCTGAAATGTTATCCGGTATTAGCCATGACCTGAGAACACCTTTAACAAGAATGAAATTGCAATTGGCATTTATTAAAGATGAAAAAATTTCAAGAAAATTTTCTGATGACATTACTGAAATGGAAAAAATGCTTAATGAGTATTTACAGTTTGCAAGTTCACGTTATTTAGAAAAAACAGAAAAATTTGATCTTTCTGAACTTTTACATATTACGATACAAAAATACAAAAAAAAGAAAATTATCACTGATATTTCAGAGAGGATTTCTTTCAATGGAAGAAAAAATTTAATACAAAGATGTCTAAATAATCTGATCGATAATTCAATTAAGTACAGTAAAAATATTATAGTTTCTGCAAAAAAATCATCTGACAATATAACGATAACCATAGATGACGATGGCCCAGGAATATCTGAAAATGAAAGGGAAAACGTTTTTAAACCTTTTTATAAAATTGACAAAAGTAGGGGCGACTCCAAATCTAGTGTGGGTTTGGGATTATCAATCACATCTGATATTATAAGATCACATGGGGGAAATATTAAATTGGAAAATTCGCCTAAGAATGGATTAAGAGCTAAGATTTTTTTGCCTTTCTAAAATTTTTTTTTTTTTCTATTTTTTCAATTTTTTCAATTTTTTTTTCAATTTTTTCAATACGTTTTATTAATATTTCTGTTTCTTCTTTGCTTGTTAATTTCATTTTAAAAATAATATCATCTCTTTGAGATCTTAAAATGTTTAGTATTTCTGATCTTAAATCTTCGTATGATATAAGACCTTGTTCAAATAGTTTAGCCAATTTATCAATTATAAATTTCGATTTTGACATATATTCAAATTTTAAAATAATATACTCTATTATAATTATTTATTTAATATGTTTATTAACAATTTTGAACCTGTGGCAATTCAGATTTTTTCTCTCGAAATAAGATGGTATTCTTTAGCTTATATCTTTGGGGTTTTATTTGCTTGGATATATTGTAAAAAAACACTCATTAAAGATAAAGATATCTCAAAATTATTTGATGACTTAGTTTCATATTTAATAATTGGAATAATTTTAGGTGGAAGACTGGGGTATATATTTTTTTATAATACAAAATATTACTTAAGTAATCCGATTGAAATCCTAATGATTTGGCAAGGTGGTATGTCGTTCCACGGAGGTTTGCTAGGAGTTTTAATTGCAACCATTATTTTTGCAAAAAAAAATAATGTAAATAAGTATATTTTTTTAGATTTAATTTCAGCCTCCGCGCCAATCGGAATTTTTCTAGGGAGAATTTCAAATTTTATTAATTCTGAACTCTATGGAAGAAAAACAGATGTTTTATGGTCTGTTGTATTCACAAAAGTTGACAACATCTCTAGACATCCTTCGCAAATATATGAGGCCGTTTTGGAAGGTTTGGTTTTGTTTTTTATAATGTACTTATTTGTAAAAAAAAATTACCTGAAAAAACCTGGTCTAATATCATCTTTGTTTTTAATATTATATTCAATATTTAGATTTTTTATAGAGTTTTATAGAGCGCCAGACGAACAATTAGGTTTTATTTTTTTAAATTTGACAATGGGACAATTTATGAGTTTAATTTTTTTATGTTTAGGGCTTTATATATTTTCTAAAAAGAAAAATGAAAATAAGTAAAAACAAACATATTTCTTTAGACAAATTCATAGATAAGACTCTTTATAACAAAAAAACTGGCTATTATATGAATCGTAACCCATTTGGAAAAAATGGAGATTTTATTACTGCACCAAATATTTCTATTTTGTTTTCTGAGATGATATCTGTTTGGTGTATTGCCTTCTGGAAAAACCTAGGCAAACCAAAAAAAATCAACATAGTTGAACTAGGTTCTGGAAATGGAGAAATGATGAGTCAAATGATTAAAGTTTTTGAAAGATTCAGTAACTTTAAAAAATCCTGTAATTACTATATTTTAGAAAAAAGTCATTTTTTAAAAAAAATTCAGAAAAAGAAACTTACTGGTTGCAATGTGAAATGGATAGATTCTTTAAACAAATTAAATAGTGGACCTAATATATTTTTAGCTAATGAATTTTTTGATGCTCTACCTATAAAACAATTTATAAAGAAAAATAACAGATGGTTTGAAAAAAAAATAAAAACAGTAAGTAAAAATAATTTTGAACTAGTTGACACAATTACAAATATTCAAGACTTAGAAAAAAAAATTGGAATTAATTTAAGCAATAATCAAAAAATTATAGAATTCTCTCCATTAACTTATAAATATTTAAATATTATTTCTAATAAAGTTAACTCTTTTCAAGGTGGATTGTTGATTATTGACTACGGATATTTAGAAAAAAAAATGAAAAATAGCTTACAGTCTGTTTATAAACATAAATTTAACCTGTTTTTTGAAAATATTGCTAAGTCAGATATTACATATAATATTAGTTTTTATTTGCTAAAAAAAATTACAAAAAAATTTAATCTTAAAGTAGCTGGTCTTGCTACTCAAAAAGATTTTTTAACTAAATTAGGAATTTCTCAAAGAGCAGAAATTATATCTAAAAATCTACTGTTCTCAAAAAAAGCTAACATTTACTATAGATTAAAGCGTTTAATTGATAATAAATTTATGGGAGAGTTGTTTAAGGTAATGTTTATTACAACAAAAAATAATAAATTTAAATTAGGTTTTAAAAATTGATTATTTCAAAAAAATTAAAAAAATTTAATGATATAAATCATGGATTCTTTAATCGTGAAGGAGGATACTCCTCTGGAATATATAAAAGCTTAAATTGTGGCGTTGGGTCTTCAGACAAAAGAAAGAATGTATTAAAAAATCTCAAAGTAGTTTGTAAAAAAATTGGATGTTCTAAAAAAAAACTTGTTCTATTACATCAAATACATAGTAATAAATTTTTTTTTATTGATAAAAAATATAATTTTAATAAAAAAAAAATTAAAGCTGATGCCTTAATAACAAATGTTAAGAATGTTGCGATAGGAGTTTTAACTGCTGATTGTGTTCCAATATTAATTTATGATAAAAAATTAAAAATTATATCAGCTGTACATGTTGGCTGGAAAGGTGCATATAAGAACATAATTAATAAAGTTATAAATTTTTTAAAAAAAAAAGGAAGTAATATAAATAATCTTTTTGCAATTGTTGGGCCATGTATCACTAAAAAAAACTATAAAATACAAAAAGATTTTAAAAATAGATTCTTAAAAAAAAATAGAAAAAATAGCATTTTTTTTAAAACTAAAAAAAATAAAACATATTTTAGCCTTAATAATTATGTTTATAATCAATTAAAACTAAAAGGTGTCAAAAACATAGAATTAATTAATAAAGACACTTTTGATAAAAAAAATAATTTTTTTAGTGCACGAAGATCATTTCAAAATAATGAGAACGATTATGGTAGAAATATTTCAATAATTATGATTAAATAAGGATTTCGCAAAAATGAAACTTCTAGCTGGAAAAAGTAACTTGAATTTAAGCAAAAAAATTTCAAGATATTTAAAATCAAAACTTGTTAACTCGAATATAAAAAAATTTTCTGATGGAGAGGTTTATGTTGAAATAAATGAAAATATAAGAGGTAATAGCATATTTGTGATTCAATCAACCTCAAATCCTGCTAATGATAATTTGATGGAGCTTTTAATTTGTATAGACGCATTAAGAAGATCTTCGGTAAAAAATATTACAGCTGTAATTCCTTATTTTGGTTATGCTAGACAAGACAGAAAAGTAGTATCAAGGACTGCCATATCAGCGAAATTAGTTTCAAATTTAATAACCAATGCTGGAGCAAACAGAATACTAACCGTAGATTTACACGCTGGTCAGATTCAGGGTTTTTTTGACATACCTGTAGATAACTTGTTTACTACTCCCATATTTGCAAGACATATAATAAAAAATATTAAAAATAATAATTTAGTTTGTGTTGCTCCAGATGTTGGCGGTGTGGAAAGGGCAAGATCGTTAGGTAGAAAAATTAATACTGGCATAGCAATTGTGGATAAAAGAAGACCTGAGCCTGGCAAATCTGAGGTAATGAATATTGTTGGAAACGTTGAAAAAAAAACATGCATAATTGTTGACGACATTATCGATTCAGGTGGAACCATTGTAAATGCCGCAAAAGCATTGTCAGAAAAAAGAGCTAAAGAAATTTATGTTTATATAACTCATGGAGTATTAAGTGGTGAAGCAGTTAAAAAAATTAAAAATTCAAAAATAAAAAAACTAGTTGTAACTGACACAATTGATAATCAAGATAAAATAAAAAAAGCTTCTAATATTGAAGTTTTATCAATATCGAATTTGATAGGTGAGGCAATTAAAAGAATTTCAAACTCAACTTCAGTTTCTGATTTATTTAAATAATTTACTTGAGTTATTAAAAACATGTGTTACAAAGCTTTGTTTTTATGAGCACAATTGAAGCTACTATAAGAAATACAAAAACCAAGGGTGATGTTAATTCTTTAAGAATTAAGGGAAATATTCCTGCAATAATTTATGGTGGGTCGGAAAAAAACCAAAAAATATCATTGAGTAAAAAGAACGTGAGAAATCTTATAGAAAAAGAAAATTTTTTATCAAATATAATTTCCATAAATTTAGATGGCAAATCTGAAAATGTATTACCAAAAGAAATTGTTTGGGATCCTATAAGTGATGAACCAATTCATATAGATTTTTTAAGAATTGTTAAAGGCGCAACAGTTATCTTGGAAATACCTGTAAAATTTATTAATAATGAGAAGTCCCCAGGTCTAAAAAGAGGTGGAGTTCTAAACATTGTTAGAAGAAAAATTGAATTAAAGTGTCCAACTGAAAATATACCAAAAGAACTTATCGTAGACTTAGACGGTCTAGATATAGGTGCTAGCATCAAAATTTCTTCTATTAAATTAGCAGAAAATGTTATTCCAACGATTCAAGGAAGAGACTTTGTTGTAGCAACTGTTGCTGCGCCAACAATAATAAAAGAACCTGAAAAACCAGCTGAAGAAACAGCTGAAGAAACAGCTGAAGAAGGCGCTGAAGGAGCAACAGAAGGTGTCGAGGGAGAAGAAAAAGCTGCAGAAGGTAAGAAAGAAGGTGAGAAAAAAGAAGCAGGCAAAGAAGCTGATAAAAAAGAAGATAAAAAAGCTCCTGTTGAAAAGAAATAATTTTAGTGGAAAAAATTCCAAAAAATAATTTATAAAATGATTTTGTTCGTAGGTTTAGGCAATCCCAGTCCAGATAATGAAAACAATAGACACAATATTGGTTTTAAAATAATTGATACAATTAATAAAAAATTTAGTTTATCTAAACAAAAACCAAAATTTAAAGGTTTGTTAACTACTGGAAATATTGGAAATAAAAAAGTTTACGCTATAAAACCTTTGACCTTCATGAATAACTCTGGAATTTGCATAAGAGAACTTATTGAATACTTTAAAATCCAAGCAAAGAATGTAATAGTTTTTCATGATGATTTAGATGTGGATTTTGGAAAAATTAAAGCTAAGTTTGGAGGCTCTAGTGCTGGACACAATGGAATTGAGTCTATAGATAAATTTATTGGTAAAGATTATTCAAGAGTCAGAATTGGAATTGGCAAACCAAATGGAAAAGGTGATGTAACAAATCACGTACTGAAAGATTTCGGCGAAGAAGAAAAAGTAGAATTAGAAAATATAACAAATAATATAGCTAATTCTCTTCCAATTTTATTAGACAAAAAATTAGATTTATTTTCAAGCGTCGTAAATAATAAATAATATGAGTTTCCGTTGTGGCATAGTAGGTTTGCCTAATGTTGGCAAATCTACACTATTCAATGCTTTGACAAATTCGAACAAAGCCCAAGCAGAAAATTTCCCTTTTTGTACAATTGATCCAAATGAAGGTGTGGTGTTAGTTCCTGATGAAAGATTGGACAAGTTAATAAAAATATCATCCTCTAAAAAAAAAATAAACACAACAATATCTTTTGTAGATATTGCTGGTTTGGTAAAAGGAGCCTCGAAAGGAGAAGGTCTTGGAAATAAATTTTTATCTCACATAAGAGAAGTAGATGCAATAATACATATGATTAGATGTTTTGATTCTGATAATATTCAAAATATTAACCTAAATGTTGATCCTGTAAGAGACCTCGAAATCATTGAAACTGAAATACTACTTGCGGACCTTGAGTCAATTCAAAAAAGATTAGAAAAAAAGAAGAGAAAAATCTTAGATAGTAAACAACTAGAAATTCTTGAGAATGCTCAAGAACATATCAATAACAATCAAAACCTAGATGCTCTTATTGAAAAATTTGAAAAAAAAACATTAAACCAAACAGGTCTTCTTTCGGTTAAACCGAAGATTTTTGTTTGTAATGTCGACGAACACAGCGTCAAAAATGGTAACAAATATACCAAAGCATTTATCGATAAATATGGAGAATATAATACAATCATTGCTTCTGCCGATATAGAAAATCAAATAAATCAATTAGATCCTGAGGAAAGAATTAATTACATGAAAATGATCGATATAAAAGAAACTGGCCTAGATGTCATTATAAGAAAAGGATATGAAATACTACAACTAGATACTTTTTTTACATCTGGTCCAGAAGAATCTAGAGCGTGGACAATTCCAAAAAATTGTTCTGCTCCTAAAGCCGCAGGAGTCATTCACACAGACTTTGAAAAAGGTTTTATTAGATCAGAAACTGTTAGCTTTAAAGATTTTGTAGCCAACAAAGGTTGGGCAAATTCTAAAGCTAATGGAAAAATGAGGCTAGAGGGTAAAGATTATATTGTCAAAGATGGTGATGTATTAAACATCAGGTTCAATACGTGACCAAAGTCTTTTCATGCTTAAGTGAGCTAATATAATTATAATAATTAAATATATTATTACCTTAAAACCGATTTTATGTCTTGCCTCAAGATGAGGTTCTGCTGCCCATGCAAGAAAAGTTACAACATCTTTTGCCATCTGTTCTTCTGTAGCTTCTGTTCCGTCATTGTACTCTACTAAGCCCATAAACAAAGGATTTGGCATTTTAATATTATTTCCAAACATATATTTATTATAATAAACGCCGTCATCCATAGTTACTCCGCTGGGTGGATCTTCATATCCAAGTAAAAGTGAATAAATGTAGTCTGCTCCACCACTTCTTGCTTTAATCAATACAGACATGTCCGCTGGGTAAGCTCCTCCATTTGAGGCCATAGCTTCTTTATCATTTTGATAAGGACTAGCAAATTTATCTGAAAGTTTTGCAGGTCTTGTAAACATTTCTCCATCATCATTTGGTCCATCAATTACATCAAAATTAGCAGCAATAGCTTTTGCTTGTTCTTCAGAAAATTCTGGGCCTCCTTCCTCTGCCAAATTTCTATAGCTTAAATAGCTTATTGAATGACATGAAGCACAAACCTCTGCATAAACCTGGTATCCTCTTTGCAAAGAAGCTCTATCAAACTTCCCTAGATATCCTTTAAAGCTCCAATTAGTGCTTAATAATTTTTTTTTTTCTTCCGTGAAAGCACTTTTGCTCAAAAAAGTTAAAGAAAAAAATATTAAGAAAGTTAATTTAATAAAATTTTTCATATAATTTAATTATAAAAAATTTTTTTTTTAACCATATCGGGATTTGGAGAACCACCCAATACTGGTTCTGTAATGCTTAATGGTACTGGCAATGTCTTTTCTTTTTTGCCAAGAACTGGCAAAATAATTAAAAAATGAACAAAATAATATGCAGTTGCTATTCTAGCTATTAGTAAATAAGTACCCTCTGCTGGCATTGCTCCCATATAACCCAATATCAAAACATCCAATACCAGTATCCAATAGAACTGCTTATATAAAGGTCTAAAAATTGCAGATCTAACCTTTGAGGTATCAAGCCATGGTAATATTGCTAAAACAAAAATTGAAGCAAACATTGCAATAACTCCAAAAAGTTTGTCCGGTATCGATCTTAAGATTGCGTAAAAAGGCAACAAGTACCATTCCGGAACTATATGGGTCGGTGTAACCAGTGGATTAGCTTCAATGTAATTATCTGGGTGTCCTAATAAATTAGGAGAATAAAAAACAAAAAAAGCAAATAAAAGTAAAAAAATTAATAATGCAAACAAGTCTTTAAGTACTATATAAGGATGAAAGGGAACCGTGTCTTTTGATGGTTGTTTGACATCAATACCTATTGGATTATTATTTCCTGGAATATGTAAAGCCCAAATGTGTAAAATTACTAAAGCAAAAATTAAAAATGGAAACAGATAATGTAGACTATAAAATCTTGTTAATGTTGGGCTACCTACTGCAAAGCCACCCCATAACCAATTAGTAATACTCTCTCCTACGAAAGGCACGGCACTAAACAAGTTGGTAATTACAGTTGCAGCCCAAAAACTCATTTGTCCCCAAGGCAGTACATACCCCATAAATGCAGTACACATCATTAAAAAATATATTATCATTCCTATAACCCATATAACTTCTCTTGGAGACTTATGAGACCCGTAATATAATGATCTAAATATATGAATATAAACTGCTAAGAAAAACATCGAGGAACCGTTTGCATGAAAATATCTTATTAACCATCCATAATTTACATCTCTCATTATGTGTTCAACGCTTTCAAATGCTAGATCAGCATGAGGCATGTAATGCATTGCTAATACAATCCCAGTAATAATTTGAGCAATTAAACAAAAAGTTAATATGGCCCCAAAGGTCCACCAATAATTTAAATTTTTAGGAGTTGGATAATCTGTTAAGTGTGACCTAAGAGTTAATAAAGGCAATCTATCATTAAACCATTTTCCCAATTTTGATGATGGTGTATAATTACGATCGCTCATATTAATTCTTTAGCCTATTTTAATAGTGTTACTATTAACAAATTCGTATTTTGGTATCTCTAGATTTGTTGGAGCAGGCCCTTTTCTTATTCTTCCAGATGTATCGTAATGAGAGCCATGACATGGGCAAAACCATCCATTATACTCTCCCTTGTCTCCCAAAGGGACACATCCAAGATGAGTGCAAACTCCAAGCATTACTAACCACTCTGGATCTTTTGCTCTATCTTCATCCTTTTCGGGATGTTTAAGATCTTCTAGATTAACTGCTTTTGCTTCTGCTATTTCTTCTTGCGTTCGTCTTTTAATAAAAACTGGTTTTCCTCTCCATAGAACAGTTATTGATTTTCCAGGTTCTATTGAACTAACATCAACTTCTGTGTTTGCTAAAGCTTTTACAGATTTGTCTGGGTTCATTTGGTCTACTAAAGGCCAAATGGATGCTCCAACACCAACTGCGCCTATAGCATATGACGCTGTAAATAAAAAATCTCTTCTTTTAGGTTTTTTTTGATCTGACATTTTGTAAAATTATGTTTATTCTAATCACTAATATATGATTTCATATAAGAAAAAAGTTATTTATCTGCGACAACAATGACATCGAAAAAGATGATTTTAAGACCAAAAATTGCACTTTACGAACCTGACATTCCTCAAAATACTGCTGCAATCATTCGAACTTGCTCCTGTCTGGGTGTTACAATTGAAATTATTGAACCTTGTGGTTTTTTAATAAATGATAAACGTTTTAAAAGAGTTGTTATGGATTACTTGGATAAAAAAATGATAAAATTTTACAAAAATTATGATGATTTTTTTCAAACTAAAAAAAAGGAAAAAGGAAGAATTGTACTTATGACTACAAAAGCCTCTACTTCTTATACTAATTTTAAATTCAAACTTACAGATACAATGCTGTTTGGAAGAGAAAGTGCTGGTGTTCCAGAAAAAGTTCATAAACTAGCTAATAATAGATTGAAGATACCTTTGTCTCTTAAAAAGAGATCTTTAAATTTAGCCTCTTCTGTTGCTATAACTCTTGCTGAAAGTCTCAGACAAAATAAATTGATTTAGAAAAATGAAAATTAAAAAAAAACAACAAATAGCGAAAAAATGGTTTTTAGAATTACAAAAATTAATTTGTAACAATATTGAAGAATTAGAAAAAATATATGGATCTAATAAGAAATTCAAAAAAAACAAATGGAAACATGGTGAATTTAGAATAATCAAAGGTGAAGTAATTGAAAAGGGCGGTGTTGCTTTTTCAAACGTTATTGGAAAATTTCCAAAAGAATTTGCAAAAAAAATTCCTGGAACTAGTAATAACAATAAATTTTGGTCCTCAGGAGTTTCCGTAGTGTTGCATCCAAAAAATCCCAATGTTCCTACTATGCATTTTAATACTAGGTTTATTTGTACTCAAAAAGCTTGGTTTGGTGGCGGTATGGATGTAACTCCTTGTATTGTGGACAACAGTCAAAAAAAATATTTTCATAGGGAATTAAAAAAGATGTGCAATCTTCACAATGAAAAATATTACACAAAGTATAAAAAATGGTGTGATGAATATTTTTATTTACCTCATAGAAAAGAACCAAGAGGTATAGGTGGTATTTTTTTTGATTACAAAATGCACAATTGGGAAAAGAATTTTTTATTTGTTAAAGATGTAGGTAAAACTTTTGCTTATCTAGTAAAAAAAATTATTAAAAAAAAAATGTTCTTAAAATGGACAAAAAAAGATAAAGAAATTCAGTTATTAAAAAGAGGACGATATATTGAATTTAATTTATTATGCGATAGAGGAACAAAATTTGGATTAAATAGTGGTGGCAACCCAGAAGCAATATTAATGTCTATGCCTCCAACTGCAAAATGGAAATAAAATGGAAAAAGAACCAATTACAGTTAACGGCCTGAATAAATTAAAAGAAGAATTAATTTATTTAAAGGAAAAAAAAAGACCAGAAATAGTTGCTGCAATATCTGAAGCAAGATCTCATGGCGATTTAAAAGAAAATGCTGAATACCACGCAGCAAAAGAACAACAATCTCATAACGAAGGCAGAATTGAAGAGATTAATGATATTATTGCTAGAGCCAATGTAATCGATGTAACAAAATTTTCTAATGATGGTAAAATTATTTTTGGATCTACAGTAAATTTAGAAAATTTAGACACTGAAGAAAATCTAGAATATAAAATTGTAGGAAAAGACGAGGCAGACCTTAAGCAAAAATTAATTTATTATAAATCTCCAATTGGTAAAGGGTTAATAGGAAAAAATAAAAGCGATCTTGTAGAAATAAATACTCCCGCAGGATTAAAAAATTTTAAAATTAATGATGTAAAATATATTTAATTTTCTAGCACTTGAACAACTTCTTTTTCGGAAACTTCAAAATTATTGTCAATCCATTTTTCTTCTATTTTTTTCAATTTAATACCTAATAGTTTTCCTTCGGAAATATTATATTTTTCCATTAGGTTTTTTGCTTTTATTGGAAAAATTGGAACTTCTTTATCTTCAAAAAAATCCATTAATTTTATTAATTTTTTATTGATTTTTTTTGTTTTAAAAATTTCAAAATGAAGCAAATCACTAAGGGATTGTTTGCCATTATAGTAGAGAATTTTCCATAAGTTTTTCTCTGAAAAAAAATCTTTATTACTTTTTTGATCATAAAATTTTTTTAAAAATAAAATTCTTTTTTTTTCAACATTAGAAATGTTAAATTTAAAAAGAAAGTAATCAACATTATCTGAGTCATCTACAATCATTAGACAAATCAAAAAAATATAATCAACTTCCTTAAGATTTTTTTTTGCAAAATTATTTAACTTCTTAAAAATTTCAAAATTTTTGAATTGGGGAAAAATTAGTCTAATAATTTCTTCGCAAAAAGGATCTTTAAATAATTTTAAAAAATATTTTGATAAAATTATTTTTTTTAGCTCAACTAACAATCTTTCAGAAGATATATTTGATATACCACTTATATTTTGTTTAATTATTTTTTTAACTTTATTGCTATGTTCTTGCTTGCTATAGTTTAGAAAAAATCTTATGTACCTTAATATTCTTAAATAATCTTCTTTAATTCTTTTTTCTATATCTCCTATGAATTCAACTTTTCCTAATTCGAGATCTTTTTTTCCATTGAAAGGATCATACAAATTTCCATCAATATCTGCATATATAGAATTTATTGAAAAATCTCTTCTTGATGCATCCTCAAACCAATTATCTGAAAATTCTACTTTAGCATGTCTGCCATCGGTAATAACGTCTTTTCTTAAAGAAGTAATTTCATATTTATTATTTCCTATGATTGCTGTAATCGTTCCGTGCTCAATTCCAGTTTCATAGTATTTAATATTATGTTTTTTTAATGCATCGATACATTCATTGGGTCTTAGATTAACTGCAAAATCAATATCATCTATAATTTCATCATTTAATATTTTTCTTATACATCCTCCAACATATCTGATTTCGCTATTTTCTGAATAATCTTCTATAGCTGAAAATAATAATGAAGTAGATTTTTCATTTCTTAAATCATCAAAAAAAGAATTTTTGTGATTCAAATTTTTTAAAAAAGAAAAAATTTTATTTAGTAAACTTGTCATAACTGGCTGGGGTGCTAGGATTCGAACCTAGGATGGCGGTACCAAAAACCGCTGCCTTACCGCTTGGCTACACCCCAAAATTAAATTCATATATCACAAAAAAAATAAATTATATAGTTTTTGATATAATGTACCAATAACCTTTATATTTGTTTTTAAAAATTTTTGCTGCATTTTTTGCTGCATTTTTAGATTTAAAATACGCCACTACTGCTGATCCTGTTCCAGTCATTCTTGCAAAAACAACATCCGGCAAGCTTGAAAAAAAATATTTCAAATTTTTAATGATTGAATATTTTTTAAACACAATATTTTCAAGATCATTATTTGATTGAACTAAATTTTTTGTTCCAAAAAAGATTTTATTTCTCTTAAAATACGAAGGTTTTGAAAATTTTCTAACTCTTGAAAAAATATCCCTAGTAGAACATCCAATTTTTGGAATGGTAATTAAAACATGAAAATTTAGTTTGTCGTTTAATCGAATTGTCTTTCCATTTCTTAATAAAATTGAATTTTTTTTTTCTAGGCCTAAAACAACATCGGCGCCAATTTTATAAGCTAGTTCTTTTGCTTTTTTGGCAGAAATACTGACTATTTTTTTTTTCATTAAATATTTTAATACGCACGCAGCATTCATAGACCCACCTCCCATGCCTGATTTTTGAGGAATATTTTTTGTTACTTTGATTTCAAATTTTTTGTTTTTAATTAGTTTTTTTCTTTCTAATAAATTCAAAAGTCTAACAATAGTATTGTTTTTACTTATTCCTTTTGAAAATTTTCCTGAAAAGGAAATTTTATGTTTTGCTTTATCTATTATTTTAATTTTTATTTCATCTGAAAATTGAATAAAAGTAATTAGACTTTCAATTTCATGATGTTTATTGGGTAGCCGTTTAATTACATTAAGTGATAGATTAACTTTGGCCCAAGAATTCAATTTTTTAAAACTCATACTTATGAATTTTTTGGACCCTTTAAAATCTTATAAAAAATATCTTCTTTCATTTTTTCTTTAACATCTTCAAAAGTTAAAACATTTTTCCAAAAATAATTTGCTTGTGTTTTTCTGCCTAATTTCCAAAGTATATCTCCATAATGGTCGTTAACAATTGGATCTGCTGGCATAATTTTAACTGCTTTTCTAAGTAACTTTTCTGCTTCAATATAATCGCCTATTAAATAATAAGCCCAGCCAATGGAATCGATTATGTATGGATCATTTTTTCGTTGAGCATAAGCCTTTTCCAACATATCTATTGCAAAATCAATTTTGTAATTTCTTTCCAACCACGAATAAGCTAAATAATTTAATACATGTGGCTCATCAGGATTTATCTCTAATGATTTTAGCAAATCTTCATCTGCTTTTTTTTCGTTACCAATTCTTTCATGACTTCCTCCTCTTCGATACAGAATGTCTGCATATATAATTGATGTCGGATCTAGTTTAGATAAAACTTTTGTGTAATACTTTATTGACAAATCATATTTTTCGAAACCTTTAACAATGTTTCCCATTTCATAAATAATTTTCAAAGAAGGTTTTTCAATTGCATCAAATTTGGCTTTAATATATTTGAACGATTTATCATGGCCTTTCTCCTCGCTAATAATTCGAGTAATTTTTTTAACTCTATACCAATAATAAACCTCGTTTCTTTTACTAAAATTTTCCAAAGTTTCTTTTGCTTTAGTAAATTCTTCTTTTTGAAGATAATTGTCTGCTAACAAAACAAAATTAAATTTAAATTTTGGATTTAGAAAATTTGATAAATTGAAATAAAAATTAGAATTCTCTATTTCATATTCCATGGAATATAAATTTGAAATTATAAAAAGAAATTCTCCAATAATATCATTTGAATTTTTACATGAAAAAAAACTTCTAAAATCATAATAATTTTCCTCATCTATCCATTTTTTAGCTTGAGCAATTAACAAAGTACTATTTATAGGATCTACATCTTTAAAAATATCTTTTGCCTTTAAATAATTTTTTTGAGCTATCAAATAATTAGCATAAAAAAATAAATATCTTGAGTTACCTTCATTTTCATAGTTTATCAAATTTTCAAAAAGACTTTCAGTGCCTAAATCTTCTAAATAGCATCTTTGAAAAGTTCTGTTGATTAACCCCAATTTTCCGAATTGACTATCTAAATTTGATTTAATTTGCTTGTATTTAAATAAATAGACATATTCCTCTAAAAAATTTGAAATAATAAATTTGAAAGTTCCTTCTTCTTCGTGACTCTTGAGATTGTTTATGTGATCAAGACTTTTTTTGTAGTCATTTTTTTTTATACTATCTAATACAAGTAATAAGTGAGCTTCAAAAAAATCAACAAACTTTTTGTCTTTCGTTATCTTAATTTCGCTTACAGCCTTGTTAATTTTTTCTCCCAGAACTAATGAAAACACATATTTTTTAATATATGATGGATGCGATTCTTTTAATTCTTTAGAAGAGTTGAAGTAATTTAATGAGTCAGTGCTTTTGTTTTTTTCAAGTGAGATAAGTGCAGAAAAATAGTTGTACAAATTTTTTTCATCAAAAGTTTTTGAATATGCAATATTTTGATAAAAAAAAACTAAACATAATGAGAGAGTAATTTTATAAATTTTTGATAGCATATGTTTATTCTATGATTAAAAAAGATATAAATCAAAATGGCATTTTAAACTCGGAATTATTGAATATTATTGATTATAATTACATATTTGATGAAAAACCAATAAAGCGGATAATAACTAAACCTGTATTAGAAAATTCTAAATCTAGATTAGAAGCTTTAAAGAAAAAGATTGAAACTATTGAAAATTGCAATTTAAAAAAAAATGCATCAAAAATTGTTTTTGCTGATGGAAATATAGAAAGCCCAATAATGATTGTTGGCGAAGGCCCCGGACAAAAAGAAGATGAATTGGGAAAACCCTTTGTTGGTGATGCGGGAAATTTGCTAAACAAAATGCTTAAAGCAATAAATATTGAAAGAAATAAAATTTATATAACCAATGTAGTTAATTATCGACCTCCCAATAACAGAAAACCAGAACAAAATGAAATCAATCGATATTCAGAATTTCTTAAAGAACATATATCTATAATAAATCCAAAAATTTTAATACTGATGGGCAGCACCGCAATGGAAGCAATATTAGGGAGTAATAAAAAAATATCCAAAGAAAGAGGCCAATGGAAAGAGATAATAATTAAACAACAAAATTACAAAACCATCGTTACTTTTCATCCTGCTTATCTTTTAAGAAAACCAGACCAGAAAAAGTTTTCTTGGGAAGATCTAAAAATTATTCATAAAGAAATCGACCAACAAAATATTTCAATATGAAAAAAATTATTGCTGGAGTTGATGAAGTAGGCAGAGGAAGTTTAATAGGTCCTGTTTATGCCGCAGCAGTAATTTTGGAAGAAAAAATTGATAAGAAAAAATTAAAAGATTCAAAAAAATTGTCAAAAAAAAAAAGAGAAATATTAGATGTTTACATAAAAAAGAATTGTATGTGGGCCATTGGCTCGGCTTCACTAAAAGAAATTGAAAAACATAATATTTTAAATGCAAGTTTATTGGCTATGAAAAGAGCAATAAAAAAATTAAAAAAAAAACCACAGCTAGTTCTTATAGATGGAAATAAGTTGCCAAAAATTAATAATTATAATTTAAAAAACATAATAAAAGGTGATCAAAAAATTCCTGAAATATCTGCTGCATCAGTTATTGCAAAAGTTTCTAGAGACCGCTTGGTATCTAAAATGTCAAAAAAATTTAAAAAATATCTTTGGGATAGAAATTCTGGATACGGAACTAAAGATCATATCCAGGCAATTAAAAAATTTGGTATAACAAAATATCATCGGAGAACCTTCAGGCCAGTCCACAACATATTGAGTCTAGAATAATTTCCAACACAAATAGAATCAAATAAATTCAATCATAGGTTGACTAGTGCTCAGAGCTGGAGTCTAATTGTTTTTTAAAATGATTAACTCGAATTTAAAAAACAAAATTATCAACGGTAACAGCATAAAAGAATTAAAAAAAATTCCAGACGAAAGTTTTGATTTAATTTTTGCAGACCCTCCTTACAACCTTCAATTAAAAAACAAATTAATTAGACCAGATAGATCTAAAGTTAACGCAGTAAATGATGAATGGGATCTATTTGAAAGTTTTAAAGCCTATGATGATTTTACTGTAAATTGGTTAAAAGAATGTAAAAGAGTTTTAAAAAAAAATGGAAGTATTTGGGTTATTGGAAGCTACCATAATATTTTTAGAGTTGGTGCTAAAATTCAAGATTTGGGATTCTGGATATTAAATGATGTAGTTTGGAATAAAAATAACCCTATGCCAAATTTTAGAGGTACACGATTTACAAATGCCCATGAAACTTTAATTTGGGCTTCAAAAAATAAAAATTCAAAATACACTTTTAACTATCAATCTCTTAAATGTTTAAATGACGATCTACAGATGAGATCTACTTGGAATCTTCCTATTTGCAATGGAAAAGAAAGATTAAAAGATAATGGAAAAAAAGTTCATTCTACACAAAAGCCAGAAGCATTGCTTCATAGAATATTATTAGCATCTTCAAATAAAAATGACTTAATATTGGATCCTTTTTTAGGCTCAGGAACAACTGCTGTTGTATCAAAAAAACTTGGAAGATTTTTTTGTGGAATTGAAAAAGAAAAAAAATATTCCGAAGCAGCAAAAAAAAGGATAAAAAATGCCAAACCAATAGAAGATAATTATTTAGATACTTTACAAAATAATAGATCTAAACCAAGAATTCCTTTTGGCTCTTTAGTAGAAATGGGAATTATTAAACCAGGTACTGAAATATATGATCAAAAGAAAAAAATTAATGCAAAAATTATGGTTGATGGAAGTATTAAATGCCAACAGTCTGAAGGATCTATCCATAAGGTTGCTGCAAAGATATTGGGAGCAGAAAGTTGCAATGGTTGGACATATTGGCATTATCTGTCAGGAAATATCCTAAAACCAATTGATGAATTAAGACAAAGACTAAGACCTAATAACTGGCTCCAATGATAGCTATTTTCTTTATAAATAGTTTGAAACAGAGTTGAAAATTTTTTTCGTAAAGGATGGTAAAATTTGACCCTTGATATTTTTTTTGTCTAATAAGTAACTATTTCTAATTTTAATAAATTTATTTTTTTTATTTAAAACTATTTTCATATCCATGTTAGATATTTTAATATTAATTTTTTTATTCATGGAAGCAATAAACTTATTTTTTTCAACTTCTTTCATGGGAAAAATTAATAAATTTTTTAAAAATTTAAATTTGTTATTTTTTATTAATAAATACTTATTTTGATTTTGATAAATGTTTACTTCAAAATATTTTGTTTTATTAAATTTATTTTTTGGTTTTATTTCAAAATCATTTTTTTTATACGATTTACAATTCTTTGAGATTGGGCAATCAAAACATAATGGATTTGATGGTTTACAAATTAAAGCTCCAATTTCCATAATGGCTTGGGCATAATCATTTGATCTATTTGATTTTCCAAAAAAAGATTTTTTATTAATTATATTATCTTTACTAATTTCATTGTTATTTTTTAAATAAAATATTCTTTTTAAAACCCTTTCAACATTACCATCTAAAGGAATAGTTGATTTATTAAATGCTATTGCCATGATTGCTCTGGATGTATAGTCCCCTATTCCTGCAAGTGTTTTAAGCTCTTCAATAGAGCTTGGTAGATCGCCATTGAATTCTGAAATAATTCTTTTTGCCGTTTGTTTTAAGTTCCTTGCTCTTGAATAGTATCCAAGTCCTTCCCAGCATTTCATTAGTTTTGACTCGCCAACAATTGAAAGTTTTTTTAAATTTGGAATTTTATTTATAAAATTGTTAAAATAAGGAATCACTGTTTTAACTTGTGTCTGCTGCAACATAAACTCGCTCACTAATGTAAAATATTGTGTTTGTTTTTTAGAAACTTGCTTTCTCCAAGGTAATACTCTCTTATTATTATCGTACCAATGTAGAATTTTTTTTGGTATGTTTTGGTTTTTCATATGAAATTTAAATACAATACTAAGCAGAGAACTAAGGCCATTCAAGGATTAAGATCTTTTAAAGATACTTTACCTAAAAAAATAAAAAAAATTCTTGTGAAAAAAGGACATGTCTATTCTGAAACTCTAGATAACTGGATATATATAGCTGGTAATGACTTATTTGGGGTTTGTTTTCCAAAATCTTTTAAAAATTCAAATAAACTGGGAGCAAGTTGTTTAAATATAATGGTCAAAAGAGGTCATGAAGTAGATGTGGAGTATTCTAAAAAATTAATTATTAACAAAATGAATAGTTTCTTTGGATACAATGTGGTTGAAAAAATTAAGTTAATTACTTTTGAAGGAGAACAAGAAAAATTTAAAAAAAATAAAAGTACTGATATGACAAAAAGTCAACACATTGACAAAATATCAACTATTAAAAATGACAAAATAAAAAATTCACTTATTGAACTAAGTAAACTCTATAAGAAAAAATGAAAAAAACTATATTTGGAATATTCTATATAATATTTTTTGCAACTTCTGCATTTTCGGATACTAAAATAAATCCAATTTATGAAGGAAACCCAGATGCCAAAATTCAATTAATTGTTTATGAGTCTCTTACATGTGGTCACTGTGCTGATTTTCATAAAAATGTTTACCCTGATTTAAAAGAAAATTTTATTGATAAAGGTTTGGCAAAAATTGAATTCCGAAGTTTTCCCTTAGACATGGCAGCATTAAATGCTTCAAAGATTGCTCACTGTAAGAATGATGGTAAATCAGATATTTTACATTTTTTATTTAAAAATCAAAAAATGTGGGCAAAAGGAAGTGAAATTGAAGAGATAAATTCTAACATTGAAAAAATATTAGATTCTGAAAAATATGGAATAGATATTGATAAGTGTATTAATAACAAAAAAATAGAGGATTATATTTTGGAAGATCGAATCGAAGCAGTAAAAAAATTTAAGCTAAATTCTACCCCTACTATAATAATCAACAAAAAAAAGTTTGATAAACCGCTAAACTATAAAAATTTAAAAAAAACTCTTGAAAAACTGATATAAGTTGAAAATGGAATTTAAAAAAATTCAACTTAACGGTTTTAAGTCATTTGCCGAAAAAACTGACTTTCTTATTGAAAAAGGTCTTACAGGTATCGTGGGTCCTAATGGTTGTGGAAAATCAAACATAGTTGAATCGCTTAGATGGTGCATGGGAGAAACCTCTGCAAAAAGTATGAGGGGTTCTGGAATGGAAGATGTTATTTTTTCTGGAACTTCAAACAAACCTTCAAAAAATATTGCAGAAGTTTCTATAACTTTAACTAATCAAGATAAAGATGGTCCACACCAATATAAAAATCTAGATCTTATTGAGATTAAAAGAAAAATAGAAAAGGATAAAGGTTCAAAATTTTTTATTAATAGCAAAGAAATAAGGGCTAAAGATGCTCAAATGTTTTTTGCAGATTTATCTACTGGAGCACATTCTCCTTCATTAATTAGCCAAGGACGTATCGGAGCATTAGTAACGGCAAAACCAGTAGATCGTAGAGCTATTTTAGAAGAGGCTGCAGGAATAGCAGGTTTGCATGTTCGTAGACATGAGGCAGAACTAAGATTAGAAGCTGCAGAAAATAATTTGAAAAGAGCTGATGAATTAAGAAGACAACAAGAGAAACAATTAACAAATCTTCAAAAGCAAGCTGAAGAAGCTACAAAATATAAACTTATATCAGAAGAAATTAAAAAAATTGAAGCTGGACTATATTATTTAAGGTTAAAAGATATTGATCATGAAATTAAAATGGAAAACGAAATTAATAGCGAAGCAGAAAATGAAGTAAGTGGTTTCAGTATGCAAATTAATAACGTTGAAAACTTAATTAAAAATGAAACCACAAAAGTTAAACCTCTGAGAGAAAAAAACTTTGAAAATTTATCAAAACTACAAAGATTAAACCTAGAATTAAAAAACTTAGATGAAGAAAGCGATAGAACAAAAAAAGAAATTGAAAATATTAAGAATTCAGTAAAAACTATTGATGAAGATATTGATCGTGAAAAAAGTATTATAATTGATGCAAAATCAAATGAAAAAAGACTTAGGGAAGAAAAAAATGATTTGATAGAAATTGACTCTAAATACTATGAAACTGAAAAAAAATCCGATGAAGATCTTACTCAAGCAGTAGAAAAACTAAATGAAGAACAAGAATCGGTTGAACTAATTATAGATCTTGTTAGTGGAGAAAATTTAGAAAAAAATATTTTAAAATTAAATGAAATAAAAAATCAGCTAATCAGCGCAAAAAGTTCTTTGGAACAACAAAAACTGGATGAGGTTGCTTCAATAGTGGAAAACTCAAAATCACAACTAGATGAAATAATAAATTCATTTAATGATGCTAAAAATAAAAATAAGATTAATGAAATGGCATCTAAAAGCGAAAATATAAAAAAATTTCAAGAAGAATACGCAAAAAGCTTCAGCAAGAATCAATCTATTAAAAATGAGTCGATAAAACGTAGTGAGAGAATTAAAATAATAGATACTGAAATCGAAAGTTGGATAAATTTTTTTTCAAATTCAGAGAAAATGATAGGTGAGTTAAACTCAAGAAAAAATAAATTATTAGAAAAATTTAGCAATCTTGAAACTCAGCCTCAGACACAAGCTGAAAAGAAAGGTCAAATTTCAGAAAGCTTAAGATTTTCTGAAATAGAGAAAGAAAAAGATGAAATATCTATAAATGAAATTGACAAAAAAATAAATTCTCTTCGTACAGATTTATCTTCTACTCAGGAAAAAATGATTCAAATAAGAGAAAGAAGAGCAAGTTCATCTGCAACGATTGATGGATTAAAACAAAGAAAAAATGATTTGTTAGAAAGAATTGATACTGAATTAAATCTAAATGAAAATAATCTTCTTGAATTTTCTGGTTTAGAAAAATTAGAAAACTTACCAGATTTAATTGAGCAAGAAGAAGTGCTAGATGCAAAAAAAAGAGATAGAGAAAAACTTGGTTCTGTAAATTTACGTGCAGATGAAGAAACTAGTAAATATGAAGCTGAAATAAAAAAAATGGAACAAGACAGACAAGATTTAGTCACAGCTATAATCAAACTTAAAGAAAGCATAAACGAACTTAATCAAAAAGGAAGAGAAAGACTTTTAGAAGCTTTTGAGAAAGTTAATCGTAAATTTAATGAAGTTTATACAAAACTTTTTAACGGTGGAAACGCAAAACTCGAATTAGTAGATTCTGATGATCCTCTTGAAGCTGGTTTAGAATTATTGGTAAGTCCCCCAGGTAAAAGATTGCAATCCATAACTTTGCTTTCTGGTGGTGAACAAGCGTTAACTGCTCTTTCATTAATTTTTGCTGTCTTTTTAACTAATCCCTCTCCTATTTGTATATTAGATGAAGTTGATGCACCTTTAGATGATGCAAACGTTACTAGGTTTTGCAATTTATTAGATGAACTAACTAAAATTACTAGTACTCGTTTCATTATTGTTACTCACCATGCTCTGACAATGTCTAAAATGGATAGGCTCTACGGTGTAACCATGCCAGAAAAAGGTATTAGTCAATTAGTAGCTGTTGATCTACAAAAAGCTGAAAGTATGGTAGCCTAACTTTAGATGCCAAAAGATCAGTTTAAAACTCGCTTAGAGATTGCAAAAAATAAAATATTGAAGAGGTCAAAAACTTCTAAGGATACATCCTCTTCAAAATTAGGAATTGCCTTCAAAATAAGCACGGAAATGGTCGCTGCAGTTGTTGTTGGGACAATTATTGGGTTTATTTTAGACAATTGGTTTGGTACTAAGCCATGGTTAATATTAATATTTTTTTTTGTAGGAGTGATCGCAGGCATTCTTAATGTGGTCAAATCTGCAAAAAGTATGCAAAATAAATAAAGATTAAAAAATGGCTACTAACCCAATGCACCAATTCAATGTATATAGAATTGGACCAGAAATTAAAGTCGGCGAAATTGATATATCGTTCACAAATGCAAGCCTATTCATGGTTGTAAGTTCATTGGCGATCTTAGTTTTGTTTAATCTTGGAACAAAAAAAAATTCTTTAATACCTAACAAAATACAACTGCTTGCTGAACTTAGTTATAGTTTTGTCTCAAAAATGATAAGTGATACTGCGGGCAGTAAAGCTAAACCTTATTTTGCATTTATTTTTTCCCTTTTTATGTTTGTTTTATTTTGTAACATGTTTGGAATGATACCTTATTCTTTTACGGTCACTAGCCACATAATTGTTACTTTTATGTTGGCAACATTTATTTTTATTGGCGTTACAATTATAGGATTTGCCAAACATGGGGTTGGTTATTTAAAATTATTTGTGCCCAGTGGCGTGCCTATAGTTTTATTGCCGCTTATAGTTGTAATAGAAATTATTTCTTATTTAAGTAGACCTGTTAGCCTATCCGTAAGACTTTTTGCAAATATGATGGCAGGTCATACTATGATGAAAGTTTTTGGAGGTTTTGTAATAAGCCTAGGAATTGTTGGTGGATGGCTTCCACTAAGTTTTTCTGTTGCTTTAACAGGCTTGGAGATATTAGTTGCTTTTCTTCAAGCGTATGTTTTTGCAATTTTAACATGCATCTATTTAAATGATGCATTAAATTTACACCATTAAAACAAAGGAGGATACAATGGAACTAGAAGCAGCAAAAATGATAGGAGCAGGCTTAGCGGCTATAGCTCTTGCTGGAGCAGGTGTTGGAATTGGAATTATTTTTGGTAATTACCTTTCTGGAGCAATGAGAAATCCATCTGCGGCTCAAAAACAATTTCCAAATTTACTTTTAGGTTTTGCTTTAGCAGAAGCTACTGGTTTGTTTGGTTTGGTTGTTGCGTTAATTATATTATTTGCATTTTAATATTGATGCTAAAAAAGATTACTTTTAATCTAATTCTATTTAGCTTTCTCTATTATGAGAAAGCTTTAGCTTCTGACGAAGGTATGCCTCAGTTAAATCCAGAGTTTTGGATTTCTCAAATTTTCTGGCTAACTATAATATTTGGATCTTTATATATATTGCTTTCAAAGTTAATACTTCCTAAAATAAGCAATAATTTAGAAATAAGAAAATCTCAAATAGCAGAAAATATAGAGGCAGCCGAAAAGCAAAGAAACGAGAGTGATCAAAAATTAAAAGATTACGAAAAAATAATAAATAATGCAAAAATTGAAGCCAAAAATATATTTAATCAAGCAAGGGAAAAAATTTTAAGAGATATAAATAATAAAAAAAAAGGTCTAGAAAAAAAAATAGATGAAGAAATTGATAAAGCAGAAAAGGAAATATTAGATTTCAAAAAAAAATCTCCTGAGAAAATAAATAAAATAGCAATTGAAACTTCGGCTGATTTAATAAAACAAATTATTGGGGCTGAAGTAAATAATAGTAATATTTCTGCAATTGTTGAAGATATTTCAAAAAAAAACGAAGTAAAATATTATGACAATTGATGCAACTTTTTGGGTGGGTGTTTCTTTTATACTTTTTTTTGTAGGCTTAATTTACTTAAAAGTTCCCCAAAAAATAAATGAATTTCTAAACAAATTAATCACTGACATAAAAAATCAAATTGATGAAAGTGAAAAATTAAGATTAGAAGCTAAAACTTTATTAAATAGCTCTCAATCTAAGTTGGAAAGCGCACAAGAGGAAAGCAAAAAAATTATAGATCAAGCAAAAAGAGAAAGCGAAAGTTTAATTATAGAAATGAATGATAAGTTTCACAAGTCTTCAGAAATTAAAAAAAAGCTTGCAGAAAATAAAATTTCTCAAATGAAGGAAGCAACGCTTAAAGAAATTAAAGATAACTCAATCAAATTAGCTATGAAATCTGTAAAAAAAATAATCTCTACATCAATTGATAAATCCAAATTGGATAATCTTTTCAAAAGAAATTTGGAAGAATCAAAAATAGCAATAAAAAAAATCAAAACTTAATATTAATTAACATTAAATTTTAAATATTAACTTTTCCATATATATTGTTTAAATATTTTTAAAAAAATGAGTAATAATAAACTAAAAATTTTACTTGCTGCTCCAAGAGGATTTTGTGCCGGGGTCGATAGAGCGATTGAAATTGTAAAAAAAACTATAAAAAAATTTGGCACTCCTGTTTACGTTCGACATGATATCGTTCATAACAAATATGTTGTAGATAACTTAAAAAAAATTGGTGCAATTTTTGTAGAGGAATTAAATGAAATAAAAGATAAAACAAGACCAGTAATATTTTCTGCTCACGGTGTGCCAAAATTTGTTCCAAAAAAAGCAAAGGATTTTAAAATGGAATATATAGATGCCACTTGTCCATTGGTTTCGAAAGTTCATAAGGAGGCTGAAAATCTTCACAAAAATAATTACCATATCTTATTAATCGGTCATCTTAATCATCCAGAAGTTATTGGTACTATGGGACAGTTGCCAAAAGATTCTATTGATTTGATAGAAACAGTTGAAGATGTAAATAATTATGTGAGAAAAAATAATAAAAAAATTGCTTATATAACTCAAACTACACTTTCAGTAGATGACACGAAAAATATAATTGAAGTTCTAAAAAATAAATTTTCAGAAATAAAAGAACCTATAAAAGAAGATATTTGCTACGCAACAACTAATCGTCAATCAGCGGTAAAAAAAATTGCCAAACAATGTGAAATGTTTTTTGTTATAGGTAGTAAAAATTCTTCTAACTCATTAAGATTGGTTGAGGTCGCTCAACAAGCTGGGTGTGTAAAATCAGAACTTTTTTATTCTGGAAGCATTGTACCAATTGAAAAAATTATTAATTGTTCAACTATAGGAATTTCGTCTGGCGCTTCAGCCCCAGAAGTGCTAGTAAAAAATTTCATTGAACAAATTAAAAAAAAAATAAATGTAGAAATTGAAGAAGTAGAAATTGTTAAAGAAAACGTAATATTTAAAACTCCAGGAAAATTAAATTAAATGGCTATATATACTAAAATTTCTAAAAGTGATGTTATTTCTATAGAAAAAAAATTTAATTTAGGAAAAATTATTTCATTCAAAGGCATTAAAAAAGGTATTGAAAATACTAATTATCTACTGAAAATAAAAAATAAGAAATTTATTTTAACAATTTTTGAAAAAAGAGTTCGAAAAAAAGATTTGCCATTTTTTATGGACCTAATGGATAAATTAAATAATCAAAAAATCAATTGCCCAAGACCACAAAAAAATAAAAAAGGAAACTTTTTAATAAATATAAAAAATAAACCTGCCTCCATTGTTTCTTTTCTTGAAGGAAAAGACAAAATTAAATTGAACTCAAAAGATTGCTATGAAATCGGCAAAAGCATTGCAAGACTTCATAGGGCATCAAAAAAAATAAAACTATATAGAAAAAATTCAATGTCTATAAATGAATGGTCAAAACTTTTAAATATGATTGGAAATAAATGTAAAAGCATAAACCCTAATTTAAATAAATTAATGAAAAATAGCTTTTTAGAAGTAAAAAGCAAATGGCCAAAAAAACTACCTAGTGGAATTATTCACGGTGATTTATTTATTGATAATATTTTTTTTAAAAATAAAAAATTTTACGGATATATAGATTATTATTTCGCTTGCAATGATTTTTTAATTTACGAAATTGCAATTTGCATAAATGCTTTATGTTTTGATAAAAGACATGGAAAATTTTTATTTAACAAGAAAAAATCTAAAAACCTGATCAAAGGCTATACAAAAATAAGAAAGCTATCTAAAAGTGAAAAAAAATATCTTAATATTTTATGCAAAGGTGCCGCCCTTCGTTATTTATTAACAAGAACTTATGATTATATAAATACGCCCAAACATGCTATAATTAGAAAAAAAGATCCAAAAGAATATATTCAAAAACTCAAAGTTCATAATAAATTTAATAGCTTTAATAATTATTTTAATTAGATGATTAAAATTTATACAGATGGCTCTTGTATTGAAAATCCTGGTAATGGTGGATGGGCAGCAATTATATTCATAAATAATGAAAAAATTGTAATTAGTGGAAACAAAAAAAATACTACAAACAATCAAATGGAATTAATGGCAGCCATTGAAGCACTAAAAAAAATTCCTGAAGGAAAAAAAATACAAATTTACACTGACTCTAAATATGTAAAACTAGGCATAACTGAATGGATTAAGAAATGGATGCAAAATAATTGGAAAACTTCATCTAAACAAAAAGTAAAAAATATGGACCTTTGGAAAGAATTAAATGAAATTTCAAAAAAACATAAAATAAAGTGGATTTGGATAAAAGCTCATGCGGGAGATCCAATTAATGAAGAAGTTGACGAACTAGCTAAAAAAGCAGCAAATTTAAATTAATTTGTTTAGTATATATTTTTTTACTTCTTCAATATCATTTTGAATAACAACAAAATTTTCTTTATCATCTAAAATATATTTTAGTTCAGCGGGAAGCTGAGATTTAACATTGATAGCTTTGTTTATAGCTTCAGGAAATTTGCATGGATGGGCTGTGGATAATACAACATTTTTACCATTTAAATTAATCTTTTCTAACGCACTTAAGCCTACGGCAGTATGTGGATCAATGATTATTTTATAATTTTCATAGACTTGCTTTATACAAATTAATAATTTTTCTTCTGACGCAGTTTCAGAGAGAAAATCTTCCTTAATTTTAATTAATTCTTTTTTTTCAATTAAATATTTCTTTTTATTATTAATCTCTTGCATTATTTTGTTTGTTTTATCTGCGCTTTGTTCATTAATATCATAAATTAATCTTTCAAAATTACTTGCTACTTGTATATCCATGCTAGGACTTAAAGTTTCTACTACTAAATTGGCTTCATATTGTCCTTTTGATATTGCCCTATGCAAAATATCATTTTCATTTGTAGCAACTATTAATTTATTAATTGGAAGCCCCATTTTTTTTGAAAGATAACCCGCATAAACATCTCCAAAATTTCCAGTAGGTACTGAAAAATTTATTTTTTCATTTAATTTACAAATTTTAAAATAACTAAAAAAATAATATACAGTTTGCGCAATAATACGTGCCCAATTAATAGAATTAACGCCTGACATATTAATTGAACTTGAAAATTTACTATCAGCAAACATAGATTTAACAAGATTTTGACAATCATCAAAATTACCCTCAATTGCAATATTAAATACATTTTTATCTTTTGTAGTTGTCATCAATTTTCTTTGTATTGAAGAAACCTTATTATTTGGATGAAGCACAAAAATATTCATTTTTTCTTTGCTCTTAATTGCATTTATTGCAGCAGCTCCAGTATCTCCTGAAGTTGCAACAACAACATTGATTTTCTTTTCTGTATTCTTCAATTGATAATCATACAAATTTCCAATGAATTGCATTGCTATATCTTTAAATGCAAGTGTTGGGCCATGAAATAATTCTAAAAGTTTATTTTTTCCAACATTGACTATCTTAACAACATTTTTTTCTCTAAACTTTAAATAAGACTTGTCTATAATGTTTGATAATTCATTTTTTTTGATTGTTTCATTGCAAAATAAAAAAATTATCTCCTTAGCTAAATCTTGATAATTTAATTTTCCAAATCTTTGTAATTCTTCATTAGATAACTTGGGAACTGTTTTCGGTATAAATAGTCCGCCATCTTCAGCAAGTCCTTTTATAAAAACTTCACTAAAATTAAATTCTTTTGAGTTATTTCGTGTGCTTGTGTATTTCATTTATGAGTTAGCTATAGATACTATCCCAATTTTTTTAAGCCGCAATCGTTAAATTAAATTATCTGTTAAAAACAATAAGAAGATTAGAAATAAATATAAAATTGAATAACCAAAGACTTTTTTTGCTTTTTTTAAAATAAACTTATTTTCTTTATGTCTATATAAATCAAAACAAATAAAGTTGTAATAAAATGTTAATGCCATTGCTGGAATTATATAAATTAAACCTGAAAAATTAATTGCGTACGGTAAAATTACAACTGGCAACATTAACAAGGAATAAATTAAAATATAAAGTTTTGTTTTTTCTATCCCATCTGTAATTGGCATCATTGGTATTTTGGCTTTCTTATAATCGTCAGCTTTGTATAAACTTAATGCCCAAAAATGAGATGGAGTCCAAAAAAATATTATTAAAAATAACGATATTGAAACAAGAGAAATTGAATTGGTGGCTATAGACCAGCCTATTACCGGTGGCAAAGATCCCGAGACTCCACCTATAACTATGTTTTGAGGAGTCGTCCTTTTTAACCAAATGGTATAAATAAAAATATAAAATAAAATTGTAGCAAGTAATATAAGTGCAGCAGTTAAGTTTGAAAAATAATACAAAGCTATAACTGAAATTACTGAGCTTAAAATTCCAAAAAATAATGCTTGTTTTCTTGTAATTTTGCCAGTTGGTATTGGTCTAAGACAAGTTCTTGTCATATAAGAATCGATATCTGACTCGTACCACATATTTAACGCTCCTGCTGCTCCAGATCCTAGGGTCACTGCTAAAATGGAAAACATGGCGTCAAAAAAATTTATTTTATTTGGTGCTACTAATAATCCAACAACGCAAGTAAAAATTACCAAAGACATTACTCGCGGCTTCATAAGTTCAAATAAAGCTTTTGAATAGCCTGAAAGACTTAACTTTAAATTTTCTGTTTTAGTTTGATTATATAACAATTAATATCCTATTTTTTTACTATCCTCCTAGTATAAAATAAAATAATCGTGTCAACAAAGTATATTCTGATTCTGCGACCATTATCCAAACAAAAAGAAGCATCAATGTCATCGGCCATAAAAGAACATTGACTATTGCATAACGTTCCCAAAATAAATGCATAAAAACTGCAACTATTAACGCTGCTTTTGAAAGCATAAATAACACAATTAAAGTCCATCTAAGCGAACCCTCAAAATTTAAATAATCAACCATGTATGAAAAAAAACTAAAAACAAATAACAGTCCCCAGATCCATAAATAAATACCAATCTTGTGTGTTTTAACTTTTTTATTTTTATACTGTGCCATTGTTTACCTTCTCCTTACCATAGATAGAAAAATGCAAAAATAAAGACCCAAACCAAATCTACAAAATGCCAGTAGAGTCCCATAATTTCAATTGCTAGATAATCTGATTTCATAGTTGTAAAATAACCTCTTCGGCCTGTGTCAAAATCTCCTCTCCAAGTTTTTCTTGCCATAATTAATAAAAATATTACTCCTACGGTTACATGCGTTCCATGAAAACCTGTTATCATAAAAAAGAAAGAGCCAAATTGAACTGCTCCAAAAGGATTGTTCCAAGGACTAACACCTTCATGAAATATTAACTTGGTCCATTCAAATGCCTGCATACCAACAAAAGCTGCACCACATAAAGCTGTCAAAAGCAAAAATATTGCACATAATTTACGATTTTTTTCATAACCATATTTCACAGCGATTGCCATCGTTCCACTACTTGAAATCAAAATAAATGTCATAATTGCTATAAGTAGAAGTGGAACACTTGTGCCAAACACCTCAAGTCCAAAAACTATACTTGCATCTGGCCAAGGCGCTGTGGTGGACGCTCGGCCTGTCAAATAAGATATCAAAAAACAACTAAAAATGAATGCATCACTAAGAATAAAGATCCACATCATAGCTTTGCCCCAAGATATTCCTTTAAAAGCTTTTTGATCCGAGCTAAAATCGCTAGTTAAACCGCTCCATCCTTTTGGAAGTTTATCAATTGCACGACTCATTTATAGTTCTCCTTTCTTCATGTTTTTTCAACTTTTGCTTTACCAATATTTCTTGGAGATAAGTTTTGTGGGATATAATCTTTTTTAGCACCAGGAACGCTATAGTCATATGCCCATCTGTAAACCACCGGTAGCTCTCTACCCCAATTACCATGTTTTGGTGGCATTTCAGGTGTTTGCCATTCTAAGGAGTTAGCATTCCAAGGATTTCTTTTTGCTTTTTTTCCTGCGCAAGCACTACTAAACACATTATAAAAAAACAATAGTTGAGATGCAGCAACAATTATAGTGACTATTGTGATAAATTCATTCAAGCCAGATGATGTGGCATGTACACTATCATACATTTCAAAATATCTTCGAGGCACTCCTTGTAATCCCTGATAGTGCATTGGTAAATAAATCGTATAGGCACCAATGAATGTTATCCAAAAATGAAGTTTTCCCAAACCTTCGTTTAACATACGTCCTGTCATTAAAGGAAACCAATGATATATTGCTCCAAATACGACAAGAACTGGAGCTATGCCTATAGTAAAGTGAAAGTGAGCTACTACAAAATAAGTATCCGATAAAGCTATATCGGTACCCACATTGCCCATAAACATGCCTGTTAATCCTCCGTTAAGAAATGTTATAAAAAAGCCCAAAGCAAATAACATTGGAACTGTAAGACGAATGTTTCCCTTCCAAAGAGTTAAAAGCCAATTATACATTTTAATACCTGTAGGAATGGCAATCATTAATGTTGTTGATGCAAAAAAGAATCCAAACCATGGAGTCATCCCGGCTACATACATGTGATGAGCCCAAACAATGAAGCTTAAAAATGCAATAGCAATAATAGCCCAAACCATCATTCGATAACCAAAAATATTTTTTCTTGCATGAACTGAAAATAAATCAGAAACAATTCCAAAAGCTGGCAAGGCTACAATATAAACTTCTGGATGACCAAAAAACCAGAACAAATGTTGGAATAATAATGGACTACCTCCACCAGTTGAAAGATCTTTGCCAAAATTACTGGTTGCGATTATAGCTGGCATATAGAAACTTGTTCCAAGCACAGTATCAAGCAACAACATTAAGCCACCAACAAAAAGTGCTGGAAAAGCTAGAAGTGCAATTATGGTTGCAACAAAAATACCCCAAACACTAAGTGGCATTCTCATTAAAGTCATTCCACGTGTACGAGATTGTAAAACAGTAATTACATAATTTAAACCACCCATTGTGAAACCAACTATAAAAAGGACAACAGATACAAGCATCAGCACTAATCCCCAAAGATTTCCAGGCGTCCCGGTTGTTATCGATTGAGGTGGATACAATGTCCACCCAGCTCCTGTGGGTCCTCCAGGAACAAGGTAACTTGCCATTAAAACCAATAATGATAGTACAAACACCCAAAAACTCATCATATTCACATAGGGGAAAGCCATATCTCGAGCTCCACACATCAATGGAATAAGGAGATTTCCAAATCCTCCTAAAAATAATGCTGTAAGAAAAAATATTACCATAATCATTCCGTGCATAGTGATAGATTGGTAATATGACGAAGGATCTAAAACATTTAATTGTGGAAAAGCCAACTGTATCCTCATCAACACTGAAAGTACCAATCCTACCAAAGCAATTGCTGTTGCAGCGCAGAGGTATTGAATTCCAATATACTTTGCATCTTGAGAAAACACATACGTTGTCCACCAACTTTTAGAGTGGTAAAGTTCTTGATCTGGATTTTCAGCCGGTGAAATGGAAATACCCTTAGACATTTTTGCTACCTCTTATCATTGTTAAATATAACTTTAAATTCATTTTACTTTTCCGCTAACTGTATTGTTTTGTTTTTAATTTTATTTTGAGCTAAGATTTGCTCAAAAGACATTTGTTGCGCTAACCAGTTAGAATAATCTTTTTCTTCTTCCACAACAACTACTCCGAACATCGCATAGTGACCAATTCCACAAAGCTCAGCGCAGAGAATCTCGTATTCTCCTTTTTTGGTTGGAGTAATCCAATAGTAAGTCACCAAACCAGGAACCATGTCCATTTTTGCTCTAAATTCTGGAACATAAAAATTGTGTAAAACATCTATAGAGCGCAAAAGAAAATTTACATTAACATCAAGCTGTAAATGGAGATCTGCATCTTGAACGATTATATCGTCTTTGCCATATGGATCTTCTAGATATAATCCATAAGGATTATCGTCCGATATGTTACGAATACTAGTTTTACCCAAAACACCATCTTCACCTGGCAATCTGTAATTCCATCCCCATTGATAAGCTAATACTTCAACTGTAAGTGCATCTTTTGGAACTTTTATATAACTATTCCAAACAGAAAGTCCTGGCGCAAGTAAAGCTGCAACAGCAATCGCGGATATCACACCAAGTATAACTTCTAACTTTTTATCCTCGGGTTTATATTCTGATCTTCGATTTTTTTGGTAACGATATTTCCAGACACAATAAATTAAAAATAAACTGAGAGTCACAAACACAAATCCAGTAACCCAAAATGTAATGAGAATTGCATTATCAATGCTGCTCCAGTTAGAAGCTAGTGGTGAAAACCACCAACCGGTATCCCAAGCAAAAAAATGAAGTACAACGGTACCTGCAACAACTAAGAACAATAAGACCACTACTAATGTAACGTTCATTTTAGTATTCTCCCAAATGAAAATACTAAACATTGTTGATTTAGATAATTTGATTTAGATCATTTGATCGTTGTCTTTTATGAAAATTGATCTATATCAAACAAAATATAATAGATTAACTCGATATATAAACAAATTAATTCACTACATGAGTGCATGCGACAAAGATGATAAGTTATAAGTTTCGAAAAATTTATTCTATATTTATAGAAACAAATATCACTAATAATACAAAACCTATAATAAGAATGTGATTACCAAGATCAAATAATCCAACCATAGTATTTTTTTTATCGATTAGTTTTCTGTGAATTGGCAAATTATCATAGGGATTTAATTTTATTTCTTCACTTTTTTCTTTTTCATTTTCAACTTTTACTGAAAAACCAAACCAGGTTAAGTATATAAATAATAAGAAAAATATTAAAAAGCCAGCAAGTATAGTATATCCATCCATAAATTATTATCCTCCTACAACAAAATAAAAAAGTCTAGTAAAGAGAGTATATTTAAACTCTGCAACCATAAGAAATATAAAGCACGCAATTGCTGTCATTGGCCATAATAAAACGTTAACTAGTGCATAACGTTCCCAAAACAAATGCATAAAGAAAGCCATAATTAATCCAGCCTTAAGCAACATAAATGTAACTATTAAAGTCCAACGCAACAAACCTTGAAATTGAAACCAATCAACCATGTATGAGAAAAAACTTAAAACAAATAATAAGCCCCATATCCAAAGATATATACCTATCTTATGTGTTGTTGTTTGTTCTTGTTTTTTTGTTTCGATCATAATTTAATTTACCATAAATAAAAAAATGCAAAAATAAATACCCATACTAAATCTACAAAGTGCCAGTATAAACCAAGAATTTCAATTTCTACATAATCGCCTTTGAGTGAAGTAAACCAGCCTCTTTTTCTTTCGTCATAGTGTCCTTTAAAAGTTTTATACGAGTAAATAAATAAAAAAATTACCCCTATTGATACATGGGTACCGTGAAATCCAGTTATCATGAAGAAAAATGAACCAAATTGTTTGGCGCCAAAAGGATTTTCCCAAGGTCTCACTCCTTCATGAATTAATTTTGACCATTCAAAAGCTTGCATGCCAACAAAAGTTAGTCCGCCTAAAGCTGTAGCTAATAACAACCAGCCACATAGCTTTCTATTTTTTTCATAACCATATTTCACCGCAAGAGCCATTGTTCCGCTACTTGTAATCAATACAAATGTCATTATTGCTATAAGCAACAAAGGAACTGCAACGCCTCCTACATGTAATGCAAAAACTTCACTTGGATTTGGCCACTCAACTATTGTTGATCCTCTGCCTTTCATATATGAAATTAGAAAACAACTGAATATAAATGTATCACTTAATAAAAAAATCCACATCATTGCTTTGCCCCAATGTACACCTTTAAACATGGTTTGATCGGAACCTGTATCCTCTCTCATTCCCTTAAAACCTGGTTTAAAAACGTAGCCTTCTATTTTTGGATCAGACATATATTATTTATGTTTTTTCTACCTCAGTGTTAGCCACTTCACTTGGAGGTGTGGTTTGTGTAATAAAATCTTCTTTTGCTCCAGGAACGCTATAATCATAAGGCCATCTATGAACTATTGGAAGTTTATCGCCCCAGTTACCATGTTCGGGTGGTACTGAAGGTGTAAGCCATTCTAATGAGTTTGCTTTCCAAGGATTATGCCCTGATGGTTTTCCTGTCTTTAAAGTTTTTATAATATTATAAATTAAGATTAATTGTGCTGCACCAACTATGAAAGCTGCCACACTTATAAATTCATTCATTCCAACAGCTGAGTTCATGTATGGGCTATCATACATTTCAAAATATCTTCTTGGCACACCCATAAATCCTAAATAGTGCATTGGAAAATAAATTGAATAAGCTCCTAAAAAAGTAATCCAGAAGTGCCATTTTCCTAATTTTTCATCTAAAAATCTTCCAGCGACTAAAGGAAACCAGTGGTAAACAGCTCCCATAATTACCATAAGCGGCGCAATACCCATCACCATGTGAAAGTGAGCAATAACAAAGTAAGTATCAGATAGTGGAACATCAACAGTAACGTTGCCTAAGAAAAGACCTGTGAGGCCTCCATTTACAAAGGTGATAATAAAGCCAAGACACCAAAGCATAACAACATTCGTTCTAATATTTCCTCTCCAAAGAGTTAAAACCCAATTATAAACTTTCATTGCAGTAGGAACTGCTATGATGAGTGTCGTTGATGCAAAGAAAAATCCAAACCAAGGATTCATCCCACTAACATACATGTGATGTGCCCACACAAAAAAGCTTAGACCACCTATACCAACGATAGCCCAAACCATCATTCTGTAACCAAATATGTTTTTTCTTGCATGAACAGAAATTAAATCTGAAATTATTCCAAAGGCAGGTAAAGCAACAATATAAACTTCTGGATGTCCAA